>Ga0134092_1001366_pt1 | contig 21570 bp, 23 predicted proteins | sample 3_6taG_FD_94454 | JGI IMG/M metagenome (GOLD analysis project Ga0134092, IMG submission 94454) | Switchgrass degrading microbial communities from high solid loading bioreactors in New Hampshire, USA - 3_6_20_6_A3 metaG | ecosystem: Engineered > Bioreactor > Semi-continuous > Anaerobic >... | reverse complement strand
TAAATAATTTTTTGCTCATTACATTCTTCTCCTAATGATATTTATTTTATTATACATAAAAATACCCTATGGCATAGACTTTTTTTAAATTGTCTATTCCATAGGGTACATTTTACATTTTAAAAAATGTTGGGCTTTTTTATTATAAATTATTTTAGTTAATTTATTTAGAAGATATTGACAAAGAAAAATATATAAGTTATTATGTGTATATATTGATTATATACACATAATAACTTATATATACTTAGGGGTGATGATTTGAATATAATTATTAATAACTCTTCACAAGTGCCTTTATATGAGCAAATTGTAAATCAAATAAAAACGCAAATATTAAATTTAAGCTTAAAGCCAGGAGAAATGCTGCCATCAATAAGAACTTTGGCTAAAGAATTAAAGGTAAGTATTATAACAACAAAAAGAGCCTATGAAGAACTTGAAAAAGAGGGGTTTTTAAAAACAGTTGTGGGAAAGGGAACTTATGTAACTGAAGCAAATAGTGAAAGGTTAAGAGAAGTAGTTATGTCAGAAATTGAAAATAAATTAGAAGAGGCAATAATTGCTGCTAAAGCTATTGGAATAACCTTAGAAGAAGGAATAGAAATATTTAAAAGTTTATACGAGGAGGTATAAATATGGAGGCTATTAAAATTAAAAATTTAAAAAAGCAATATAAAAATTTTATTTTAAATATTGATGAAATGAAAGTACCTAAGGGATATATAACAGGTTTTATAGGACCAAATGGCTCAGGAAAAACTACAACCATTAAATCAATAATGAATATGATAAGTCCCGATGATGGAGAAATTTCAGTATTTGGTAAAAATATCGACGAAGATCTATCTATAAAAGAAAGAGTGGGATTTATTGGAGACATATCTGGATTTTTAGAAGAAAGTAAACTTAAAAATATTAAAAAGAATATTTCAAGGTTTTATAGTAATTGGGATGATAATTTGTATAATAAATTAATTAATAGTTTTAGTTTAAATGAAACTTCTATTTATGGGAAATTATCAAAGGGTCAAAAAAAGCAATTTGATTTAGCAATAGCCTTGTCTATAAGACCTAAGCTTTTAATAATGGATGAACCAACAGCAAATTTAGATCCAGTAGTAAGAAATGAGTTTTTAGAAATACTACAGGAACAAATGGAGAAGAATGACTTAACGATTTTTTATTCAACTCATGTAACAAGTGATTTGGATAAATGTGCTGATTATATAATTTTTATATATAAAGGAAAAATAATTCTTCATGGAGAAAAAGATAATATATTAGAAAATCATTCAATAATTAAAGGAAAGAAAGAATTATTAGATGAGGAAACAAGCAAATATGTTTTATCATCAAAAGTTAATAGTTTTGGTTTCACAGCACTAACATCAAATAAAAGTGAAGTCTATGAAGTCTTTGGAGAAGAGGTAATATATGAAAAACCTACACTAGAAGATATTATGCTTTATTATACTAGGAGGAATTAAAATGAATAAAATAATAAATTTATTAAGATTACAATTTGAAACTATATTTTCATTGAAAAAGATGATTTTAATAATTTTTTTGATAGCATCAATTTATTCCTTTATAAATCCAAGTTTAATAATGACTACAGGCTTATTATATTTGATGGCAAGCTGCTATACTACTGCCGCTTATGAAGAAAAAAGTAAAAGTGGTTATCTATTCCGTTCTCTACCAATAAAAGCAAGGGATTATATATTTTCGCGTTATTTATATGTTGCAATAAATACATTAATATCGATAACATTAACAATAGGAGTATATAAGTTATTAATTTATTTTGAAAAAATAAATAATAATGATATGGTATCCTTAGAAGGATTAGGAATGACAATGGTTTTTATAGGAGTTTTTATGATGTGTATTGTAACTCCTTTAGAATTATTATTAGGATTTGAAAAGGGGAGATTTGTAATTGTTTTTCTATCTTTATCGCCTATGATCTTTGGAAATCTTCTATTAGAACGAATGCCTTTAATTAATTTAAATTCTATTATAATAAAAATACTAATTTTACTTTGCTTAATAACAATAATATTAATTTCTTATTTTATAACTTCAAATTTATATGCTAAGAAAGAAATGTAATTTATGAAAATAGTAAGTCTGATTAATAACCTGTGTATTAATCAGACTTTTATGTATTAATTATAAAAAATGTTTAAATAAGCTTTTTAATTAATAAAATTTGTGTAAAAATTATTAATGGTAATCCAATTGAAAATTTATAATGTTTAGTTTTATGCCTAAAAGTATACATGCCTATATATTCTCCAAGGCTTCCTCCCATAATTGCAAGAAAAAGAAGAGTAGATTCTTTTATTCTCCATTTACCATGAATTGCCTTACGCTTGTCTATAAAAATAGCTAAAAAAGCTGTTAAATTAATTAAAATTACATAAATCAAAATTATTTCCTTCATTTAAATTCTCCTTGTTATTATATACATATATTATAAACTATATATAAATAAAAGAAGAGTATTTATTAGGAGTTTATTAAAATAAATTTATATAAAATAAAGTGATTTCAAGAATTAACTTAAAATCACTTAAATAATAATTTATTATATTATTCTCCAAGGTAAGCACTTCTGACAGAGTCATTATTTGCTATTTCCTTAGCAGTACCACTTAATACTATTTTCCCAGTTTCTAAAACATAAGCTGTATCAGCTATAGATAAAGCCATATTAGCATTTTGCTCAACTAGAAGAATAGTAGTGCCAGATTTATTTATTTCTTTAATAATATCAAAGATTTCCTTAACTACAAGGGGAGCAAGTCCCATAGATGGCTCATCTAAAATCAGCATATCAGGTCTATTCATAAGAGCACGACCAATAGCAAGCATTTGTTGTTCACCGCCTGATAGAGTTCCAGCCTGCTGTTTTAATCTTTCTTTTAGTCTAGGAAATTTTTCATAAACTTTTTTTAAGTCTTCTTGAATTTCCTTTTTGTCTTTTCTTAAATATGCTCCTAATAAAAGATTTTCATAAACTGTTAAATTAGCAAATATTTTTCTTCCTTCTGGAACATGGGATAACCCAAGACTAACGATTTTATTAGCAGGAATTTTCTTTAAATCTTTTCCATTATAAGTAATAGTACCATTTTTTATTGGGTGAAGACCTGAAATTGCTCTTAATGTAGAAGTCTTTCCAGCTCCATTTGCACCAATTAAAGTTACTATTTCACCTTTTTTAACTTCTATATATAAATCTTTTAAAGCATGTATTCCGTCATAATATAAGTCAATATTTTTTAATTGTAGCAATTTTATGCCCCCTCCCCAAGATAGGCTTCAATAACCTTTGGATTGTTTTTTATTTCTTCTGGTGTACCTTCAGCAATTTTTTTACCGTAGTCTAAAACTACAATTTTTTCGCAAATTCCCATTACAAGCTTCATATCATGTTCTATTAGTAATACAGAAATATTAAATTTATCTTTAATCCAATTTATCATTTCCATAAGATCTTTAGTTTCCTGCGGATTCATTCCAGCAGCAGGTTCATCTAATAAAAGAAGGGAAGGTTTAGTAGCTAAAGCTCTAACAATTTCAAGTCTTCTTTGTTCACCGTAAGATAAGTTTTTGGCAAGTTCATCTTTTTTACTATCTAATGAAAAAGCCTTCAATAGTTCAAGAGACTCTTCTTGTATCTTATTTTCTTCATCTCTAAATTTTTTAGTTCTAAATATAGAATCAAAAAGATTGTATTTTACTCTATAATTATAGCTTATTTTTACATTATCAATTACTGAAAGTTCAGAAAATAATCTTATATTTTGAAAAGTCCTTGCAATTTTCTTTTCAGTAATTGCATAAGGTTTTAATCCGTTGATATCTTCACCAAAATAAGAGATTTTTCCCGTTGTAGGAGTGTAAACTCCTGTTAACATATTAAAAACAGTAGTCTTTCCAGCACCGTTAGGACCTATAAGTCCAACAACTTCTTTACTGTTAATACTTAAATTAAGATTTGAAACTGCTTTTAATCCTCCAAATTCTATTGATAAATTTTGAACTGCTAGCATACTTTATCCTCCTTCCTATTAGCTAAATTTTTAAAAATTTTCAGAGATAATTCTTTATTTCCAAGTAATCCTTGTGGTCTAAATATCATTAATATAATTAAAGCCAGTGGATATATTATCATTCTTAATTCATTTATACTTCTTAAAGCTTCAGGTAAGAAGGTTAATATTGAAGCTGAAATTATAGAACCAGATAAAGATCCCATACCACCGAATACAACAAAAACTAAGATATTTATTGATTGTAAATAATCAAAAGATGCTGGTTGTAAAAAGCCAATATAATGAGAGTATAGGGCTCCAGCTATACCAGCAAAGAATGCTGCTATTACAAAGGAATATATTTTATATTTAAAGGTGTTAACCCCCATTGCTTGAGCAGCTATTTCATTTTCGCGGATAGAAATTATAGCACGTCCATGAGAAGATTTAATTATATTAGAAATTATTACTATTGTTAAAACAGTAAATATAAAAGCTAAAGGGAATTTTGTTTTTATTGGTATTCCTGATAATCCGCTGGCACCACCCAAATAATCCATATTCATTATAATAACTTTAATTATTTCACCAAAAGCTAAAGTAGTAATAGCAAAATAATCTCCTGTTAGTTTTAATGTAGGTATTCCGATTAATAGAGCAAATAGGGAAGCTATAATGCCTCCTATTATTATTCCTAAAATAAGCGGCATATTAGTCTTTAATGTTAATATTGCTGAAATATAAGCTCCAACTGCCATAAAACCAGCATGTCCTAGACAGAGTTGTCCGGTAAAGCCAACAATTAGGTTTAAAGAAACAGCAAGAATAACATTAATTAATATTAAATTAATAATTCCGCTGTAATAATAGTTTATTACTCCTGTTTGAATTAGAGTATTTAATAAAGCAAAAACAGCTATTATAGCCATTAAAGCTTTAAACGAACTCTTTTTTAATATGTCTTTCATATATGTCACCTACACTTTCTCATTAGTCTTCTTACCTAATAGACCAGAAGGCTTTATTAAAAGTATTATTATTAATACTGAAAAAACTATTGCATCTGAGAAACTTGTTGAAATATATGCTTTAGTTAAAGTTTCTATTAATCCAATAAGTACACCACCTACTAATGCTCCAGGAATGCTTCCTATTCCGCCTAAAACTGCAGCAACAAAGGCTCTAAGGCCAGGCATTGTTCCCATATATGGGTTTATACTAGGATAAGCTATTGCAACTAATACGCCCGCAATCCCAGCTAGGGCAGAACCTATAGCAAATGTAGTAGAAATAGTGTTATTTACGTTTATTCCCATTAATGATGCAGCTTCTATATCATAAGAAGCTGCTCTCATTGCCAATCCAACTTTAGTCTTATATACAATAAATTGAAGGAGTAAAACAAGCAATGCTGAAACTCCAAGCATTAGTAATGTTTTAGAATTTATTTGTACGTTTCCTAGATTTATAAAGCTATTAGGAATAAGATCTTTATATGGTTTAGGGTTAGGTCCTACTAAAAACCTCATACCATTTTGCAATAATAATGACATTCCAATTGCAGTGATTAGTAGAGTTATTCTTGGAGAATTACGAAGGGGCTTATAAGCCACTTTTTCTATAATCATCCCAAGAATAGCTGAACCAATCATAGAAATTATTAAAGTTGGTATTAACGATAAATTAAAGGTAGTGGATGCAAAATATCCAATAAATGCTCCAATCATGTAAATTTCACCGTGAGCAAAATTTATAAGGTTAATAATTCCATAAACCATTGTATAGCCAAGTGCTAGGAGAGCATAAACACTACCTAAAGCCAGTCCATTTATAAGTTGTTGTAAAAATTCCATTGCTACTCCTCCTGTTTATTGTTTTAAATAAGAGTTATTAAGGGTTAACTTTGTCAACTAAAACTTTTTTATCTCCATCAACTTTGATTATTGTTGCACTCTTAACTGCTGATCTATTTTCATCAAAAGTAATTTTTCCTGTTACATTGTCAAGATCAGTAGACTTCATAGCTTCAATTATTTTTTCAGGACTATAATCACCGCTTGCTGTAATGGCATCAAGTAAGATCTTAGTACTGTCATAAGCTAAAGCTGCAAAGGCATCTGGTGCTGAATTATATTTTGCTTTATAAGCTTCAACGAAAGATTGAACTTGTTCAGTTTCATCTTCTGAATAGTAGTGGTTTAGATATAAAGCACCATTTACAGCATTTCCACCAATTGTAGCAAGTTCTTCAGACTCCCAACCATCTCCACCTAGGAATTGAGCGTTTATACCATTATCTCTAGCTTGTTTTGCAATTAAACTTACAACATTATAATAATCTGGAAGAACTAGTACGTCAGGATTATTTGATTTAATGCTAGTAAGCTGAGCATTAAAGTCAGTATCACCGTTGTTATAACTTGAATAATCAGTTATTTTACCACCTAAAGCTTCAAATTTAGCTTTAAAGGCATCAGCTATTCCTTTTGAATAATCAGAACCAGCATTATAAAGAACTGCGGCTGTTGTTTTTCCTAAACTTTCTTTAGCATATTTAGCTAGCATTTCTCCTTGGAAAGAGTCAATGAAACATCCTCTAAATACATAATCTCCACCTTTTACAGTAATTGTAGGTTCTGTACCAGAAGGTGTTATCATTGGAATCTTTTGACTGGTTGCATTAGGAGCAACTGCCAAAGCAGCACCTGAAGTAGTAGGGCCAACAATACCAACTACCTTATCATTATTTACTAATTTATTAAATGCCTGCATTGAAGAATTTGGATCAGCTTGATCATCTTCGAAAATTAATTCAATTTTCTTTCCGTTGATTCCGCCAGCATTATTAATCTCATCTACATATAATTGAGCACCGTTTTTAACTGATTGTCCATAAGTTGCTGCATCACCAGTTAATGGTCCCAATCCTCCAATTTTTATTACATCTTCATTACTAGCCCCAGATGAAGAACAACCTGTAAGTAATGATAATCCAAGTGTTAGCGATAGTACGCTGCATAATAATTTTTTGTTCATAATAAATATCCCCCTAACATCAAAATATTAATAATTTAAATTATAATCAATTTTGTTGACAAAATAATATAATTAGTTCGAATAATTTAAAAATATATTAACATATAGCGTTAAAAAATACAATATAAATATTTTGATATATTTATTAATTATCAATTTTATAATGTAATCGTTTTATAAAAGTGTATTTTTAAAAAGAAAATGCTAAAATTATTAAAGTGTATCTTATTTGATAATATGTTAGTAAGTAATAGGAAGGAAAAGGAAAATGGAAAGTAAAAAGAAAGAATATGGATTGTTAACTTCAATTGCTATGATTATTGGAATTGTAATTGGGTCAGGGATCTTCTTTAAAAGTGATAATATTTTAATAGCAACAGGGGGAAGCATATATTTAGGAGTATTGGTTTTCTTTATTGCTGCTTTAGGAATTATTTTTGGTGGACTAACAATTGGAGAGCTTGCATCAAGAGATTCTAGAGCAGGAGGAATAATCACTTATACGGAAAATGCATATAGTGAATCATTTGCTTGTTCTTTTGGATGGTTTCATACATTCGTATATTTCCCTTCATTAATTGCGGTAATATCTTGGGTTGCAGGAGTATATATTTGTATACTGTTTGGTATAGAAGGAAGCTTATTATTACAATGTTTAATAGGTTTAGGAATTGCTACTTTATTGTATCTTATAAATATCTGTTCTAAATTTCTTGGAGGTTTTTTTCAAAATGCATCAACTATAATTAAGATTATCCCTTTATTATTAATTGCTATTTCAGGAGTAATATTTGGCAATACTCAAAGTATCAGTGTTAATAATTTTATGGATGCTGATTCTATATCTTGGATTGCGGCAATAGCTCCTATAGCTTTTTCTTTAGATGGATGGATAATATCAACTTCAATTGCTCATGAAATTAAAGATTCTAAAAAGAATTTACCTAAGGCTTTAATTATAGCTCCAATTTTTATAGTGTTAATTTATGTGCTATACTTTGTTGGAATAAGCATTTATGTTGGGCCTGAACAAATAATGGCTTTAGGAGATGCTCATGTAGATATAGCAGCTAATGGAATATTTGGACCATTAGGAGGAAAAATAATTATTACTTTTGTTGTAATTTCAATAATCGGTACATTAAATGGATTAATTTTAGGCTATATAAGGATGCCTTATTCTTTAGCGATTAGAAATATGATACCTAATTCTAAAGGGATTGGAGTTATAAATGAAAAATTTTCAGTATCAATAAAATCAGCTGTTTTATCTTATATAATTTCATTGATTTGGTTATTAGTTCACTATATAACACAAAAATATAATCTAATGCCTAATGGAGATGTATCAGAAATATCTATAGTTGTAAATTATTTATTATACATACTTTTATATTTTAAGGTCTTTAAAATGGGGCTTGAAGGTGAAGTTAAGGGAATATGGAGAGGTAAAGTAAATCCTATTTTAGCTACGTTAGGATCAATTATAACTTTAGTAGGAAGTTTTAGTAATCCTTTATTAATCTTATATCTTTTAATAAGTTTTTCTGTTTTAATTATAGCTTTTATCTATCATAAAAATGTGGTTAAGAATGATTAAATTATAATTTTAAATTGATCAATGGAGAAGGTTATGAAAAGAATATTAAAATTTCTAGTTGATATACTTCTATCTTTTATTGCTGCGTTATTTACACTTTGTATAAGCGTGCTTATAGCATTAAATATAAAAAGTATTTATTCTTATGCCATAGGTAAATATGATCTTTTAAGTAAAGTGGACATAACTAAGGAAATGTTATTAGAAGATTACAAAAGTTTAATTAAGTATTTACAAAATCCTTTTATAAAAAAGCTTAAATTTAATAATTTTATAATGAGCAAATCAGGAGAGTTTCATTTTTATGAAGTGAAAAATATATTTTTGGGAATATATTTTATAGTTATTATATCTATGATAATTTTTCTTATACATACATTAATAAAAAAACATAAATATGAAAAAAATGAAATGCTGAAAATATTTAATAGAGCTGCAAATATTTTAATAACAAGCTTTGGAATATTGTTAGTTGTAATTGTTACTAATTTTTCAAAAGCTTTTGTTGTGTTTCATAAGATATTTTTTAATAATGATTACTGGATTTTTGATGAAAAAACGGATCCAATAATTAAAGTATTACCAGAAGAGCTTTTTAAGTTATATGCCATAATAATTATAGCTTTAACATTAATTTTTGTTGTAATTTTTAAGCTTTTATTTTATAAAAATAAAACAAGCTCAAAAATAAATTTTATTAAAAATAAAGGTTTAGAATAATACATAAAAATAGATTTATTATAATTCTGTAGTATTTTGTAGATAAATTATATATAATAAACTGTGTACCCCGTATTGGTATAGAAATATAGGGAGGTTTGTAATGGAATTAGAAAATGAAAAATTAAAAAAAGATATAATTCTTAGATTAAAAAGAATTGAAGGGCAAGTAAAAGGAATTCAAGGAATGATGGAGAAAAATGTTTGTTGCCCTGATGTACTTGTCCAAATATCTGCTATAAGATCAGCAATAAATAAAGTTGGCGGTTTAACTATTGAATATTATGCTAACAATTGTTTAGGTATAGAGAAGGATTCAAAAGAACAAAAAGCTTTAAAGGAATTGATTAAAACCATAAATACTTTTGTAAAATAAAAAAATTAAAAAAAGTATTTACAATTAAAAAATTAGATGATATTATAATGAACAAGAAATTCAGCGAGAAGTTAAATAGGTAATTTATTAAAAGGCAATGAAGAGAAGAAGTAAAATTAATGATCCTTTACAGAGAGTTCTACATAGCTGAGAGTAGAATAAGGTAGTTAATTTGAATAACATCTCGGAGCCGTACTCCGAAAGATAACAACCAGTAGGCAGTACCGGGTTCACCCGTTATAGTGATAGAGTATAAGATTTTTTAAAATCCCGTACTCGAAGAGGCTATTGTTGTGAGATGATAGTAAATTAAGGTGGCACCATGGAATATACTTCCATCCTTATATATTTTTATATAAGGATGGAAGTTTTTTATATAAGAATTAAAAATCTAGTAAAAAATAAAGGAGGAATTTAAATGAAAATCGAAGGAATAATAATACCAAAGGACTACAAAAGTGACACAACACTAATTGAAACAGAAAAAAACATTAAAAAAATTAAGGATTTTTTTGAAAAAAAATTATCAGAAGCTCTTAATCTTGTAAGAGTATCAGCCCCTTTGTTTGTAGAAGGAGAAAGTGGAATAAATGATAATTTAAATGGAGTAGAAAGACCAGTTAAATTTGATTTACTTGCAACTGGAAAGGAAGTTGAAGTAGTTCATTCCCTAGCTAAATGGAAAAGATACAGTCTTCATAGATATGGATTTAAGGTAAATGAAGGTCTATATACTGATATGAATGCAATAAGAAGAGATGAAGAATTAGATAATTTACATTCTATATATGTAGATCAATGGGATTGGGAAAAAATAATAAGAAAAGAAGATAGAAATATAGATACTCTGAAAGAAACTGTTAAATCAATATATAATGTGCTTTTAGAAACAGAAAAATTTGTAAACAGTGAATTAATTAAAGGTAAAAATAAACTTCCTGAAGATATATTTTTTATAACTACTCAAGAATTAGAGGATTTATATCCAGATTTAACACCAAAAGAAAGAGAAGATGCAATATGTAAAGAGCATAAAGCAGTATTTGTAATGCAGATAGGAGATAAGTTAAAATCAGGAGAAAAGCATGATGGAAGAAGTCCAGATTATGATGATTGGAAGTTAAATGGAGATATATTATTATGGTATCCTCTTTTAGATAGGGCTTTTGAATTATCATCAATGGGGATAAGAGTTGATGAAGAGGCTTTAGATTATCAATTAAGAGTATCAGGAAATGACGATAGAAGACAATTAAAATTCCATAGAATGCTTTTAAATGGGGAACTTCCTTATACAATAGGTGGAGGAATTGGTCAATCAAGAATATGTATGTACTTTTTAAATAAGGCTCATATTGGTGAAGTTCAAGCCAGCGTTTGGGATGAAAAAAATTTAAGTGTATGTAAAGAATATGGTATTGAATTATTATAAATAAAAAATAATTAATAAAAAAATCGTAGTATTTTTATCAGAATACTACGATTTAAAAACTAATAGATTCAATTTTTTATAATATTGGAATGCTTTTAGTTATTTATTATCTAATAAAAATTATTGACAAAAATAAATAATTATTTAATAATATATTTATATTAATCAATTAAATTTATTGTTTGATTTTAAGGAGGAAAAATAAATGAAAGCATTCGTTGATGAAAATACATGCATATCTTGTGGACTATGTGAAGGTATATGTCCAGAAGTTTTCTCATTAGAAACTGGTGTATCTCAAGCTATAGAAGGAACAATACCAGCAGAACATGAAGATGCTGCAAGAGAAGCTTTTGAAGGATGTCCAGTATCAGCTATTTCAATAGAAGAATAATTTTGTAAAATATAAATACTTAACAAATAAAACAAGATGATGAAAAATGACATTTTCATCATCTTGTTTTATTTATTCTAAAAAAATAAAGAATATATTTTGTAAAAAGAAATATAAAAGAAAAATATTATTTGATAATTGTAGAATTTATATATATAATTTTACTAAAAAGTGAAAAGGGTGATAACATGAATTTTGAAGAAATTTCTAAAAATGATAGAGAAATATATGAACTAATTGAAATGGAATTAAATAGGCAGCAAAATGGAATAGAACTTATTGCTTCTGAAAATTTTGCATCAAAGGCAGTTATGGAAGCTATGGGATCTTATTTGACTAATAAGTATGCTGAGGGTTATCCTAATAATAGATATTATGGTGGATGTCACATTGTTGATCAAGTTGAAGAATTGGCTAGAGAAAGAGCTAAAAAACTTTTTGCTGCGGAACATGCAAATGTTCAGCCTCATTCGGGATCTCAGGCAAATATGGCTGTTTATATGTCAATTCTAGAACCTGGAGATACTGTTTTAGGTATGAATTTAAGTCACGGTGGGCATTTAACTCATGGATCAGGTGTAAATTTTTCAGGAAAGTTATTTAATTTTATTTCTTACGGGGTAAATAAAGAAACTGAAACTATAGATTATAATGAAGTAAGAGAATTGGCATTAAAGCATAAACCAAAGTTAATTGTTGCTGGAGCTAGTGCATATTCAAGAACTATTGATTTTAAGGCTTTTAGAGAAATTGCAGATGAAATTAATGCATATTTTATGGTTGATATGGCTCATATTGCTGGCCTTGTTGCAGCAGGAGAACATCCTTCTCCAGTTCCTTATGCAGATTTTGTAACTTCTACAACTCATAAAACTTTAAGAGGACCAAGAGGTGGATTAATTCTTTGCAAGGAAAAATATGCAAAGCAAATAGATAAGACTATATTCCCTGGAATTCAAGGGGGACCCTTGCTACATATAATAGCAGCTAAAGCAGTATGTTTTAAAGAGGCATTAGATCCAAGTTTTAAGGAATATATTAAACAAGTTGTTTTAAATTCAAAAACTCTGGCTGAGGAACTACAAAAATATGGCTTTAAGATAGTTTCTAATGGAACTGACAATCATTTAATGTTAGTTGATCTAACAAATAAAAATATTACAGGAAAAGATGCAGAAATATTATTAGATGCTATAGGAATAACTGTAAATAAAAATACAGTCCCTAATGAAACTAGAAAAGCTTCTATAACTTCAGGAATAAGAATAGGAACTCCTGCAGTTACTACAAGAGGATTTAATACTGAAGATATGAAAGAAATAGCTTCAATTATAAATGATGCTTTATCTAATGAGGAAGCAGACATTCAAAATTTAAAAGATAGAGTTAATAAATTATGTAAGAAGCATCCTTTATATTTTTAATTGAATAGTATTTAAAGTGCGAATATGAGTTGATGAAAAAAGCTCTATATTCGCACTTTTTATATAACCCTTCTGCATAATAATAGATCTTTAAAAGTAATATATTATTATGAAGGTTTGGGAGGGGTTTAATGTCAATTAAAGATGTAAAGAGAAACTTACCTAATGAATTTATTGAAATATTAGAGAATATTTATTCAAATGGACAGTTAGACAAGATTTATTCAAGTTTTATAAAAGGAAGATATACTAGTTTTAGAGTAAATACATTAAAAGGAAATGTTAGTGTAATTGTAAATGAACTAAATAGAAATAAAATAAAGGCTGTAAATTGTTCTTTTATTAAAAATGCTTTTATAGCAAAGGGAACTAAGGAAAGTACCTTAAGAAATTTAGAAATTTACAAGCAGGGGAAAATATATGTTCAAAATATATCTTCTATGCTTCCACCGTTATTTTTAGATTTAAAGGAAAATTTAACTATTTTAGATATGTGTGCTGCGCCTGGAGGCAAGAGTCTATATATTGCTGATTTATTAAATAATAAGGCAACTATTTTAGCAAATGATATAAATGAAGTACGTAGAAAAAGATTGGAATACAACATTGAAAAGCAGGGAGCTTCTTCTGTTATAGTTTTAGGAACTGATGGAAGAACAATTGGTAAAAGGCTTAATAATTACTTTGATAGAATATTACTAGATGCTCCTTGTAGTGGAGAAGGGATAATTACTTTAAAAAAGAATAAAAAATTTCTTTCTTGGAATAAGAAAAAAATATTATCTTTAACTAAAATTCAAAAAAAGTTATTAGATAGTGCCTATAAGGCCTTAAAACCAGGAGGTATTATTGTATATTCTACTTGTACTTTAAATCCTTATGAAAATGAAGAAGTTATAGATTATATATTAAATAAATATAAGGATTTGAAATTAGAAGAAATAGATTTAGAGTTAAAAAACTCAATAAAAGGCTTAACAAAATATAAAGAAAAAGTCTATAATAATGAACTCAATAAAACTATGAGAATTATTCCAAATGAATATATGGAAGGTTTTTTTATAGCAAAATTAATAAAAGTAAATCAATAATAGGAAGAAAGGTTAGGGTTTATAATAAATTCCTAACCTTTCTGAATTGGAAATTGTTCATAGCAATTTTGAATTGATCAGAGGTGTACATGTATTAAATGAAAGGTTATATTATCATTACTCCAGCCTAAATCATAAGGAACTAAAAGCCTATCTGTATTATGGCAGGTTACTAAGGGATATCCCTTTGAATCTAAGCCTGTGACTGTTGATACATGAGTAATTCGTCCCTTCTTTTCATAGGCTACAATATCTCCAGGACGTAAATTAAAGGCTGCTTTATAAATTTTTGAATAAGGACCTTTAGCTATGTATGAAGCTCTACCGCTGCTTATAAGATAGTTTTTGAAACCTTGAGCATTAAGCCAGGCTTTTGTTCCTTCACCATTTGCATAATTCCATACTGAATTTTTTTTGAAGCCCGCCCCTTCATGTAAAATTTGTGAAGCAAAGTTTGCACAGTCTCCACCATCCGGATTATGATTTTTATATTTACTATTATATTTGAAAAGATATTCCTCATCATATGAAATACCACAATATTTATGAGCATATTCAATAAGATTTTCTATTCTTTCACTTGGAGTATAGTCTGGTTTTGTTTGAGCTAAGATATACTGACTTACCTCATCAGATTTTATCTTATTTTTATTTAAAGAATCAGCAAAGGGATCTGTATACCATTCTTTTGTAATAATATATTTATCTCCAACTTTTTTTAGGTTAATATAATGATTTGTACCGATTCTAAAGGAATTATTTATATCAGGACTATCAATGTAGGAATAATTATATTCAGTTGCTACATTACAGGTTACTCCAAAAAGGTTTGCTTCTCTTTCTCTAACCTTTCTAATTTTAATTATTGAAGAGATATTATTAAATTTTACAGCTTGCTTTTCTGACCAATTTATTAAATAATTTGTCTTTTTTACTTCATACTCATAAGCCCATTGACTTACTTTGATATTTAAATCATAAAATTCCTTTAAATTATTAAAATCAGCAGACAAAATTGTTGCATTTCTTTTAGCAAATAAATCTTCCAATAATATTTTAAATTCTTCCTTTAGTTTTGCTTCAGCTGGATCTTCATAAGGATAGCATTTCTTTGATGGTATTAGAAAGAAGATTAAAATAAATGCTAAAGCAAAAAATAAAGATTTATTTTTAAAATTCACCAAATTACCTCCTTTCAAAAGCTTTAATATTAGTTTGTACATTTAATATTATTTTTATCTAAATCTTAAAAATAATTTCTATGTGATTTATATCAAGTAGTTATTAAAAGTCATATAATGGAATATTAAATAATTATTTAAAGGAGATTTATGAGAAAACTATATGACTTATATAAAGAAGCGCCAGAAATAAAATTTGATTATAAAGATAATTTAGTTTTTATTTCTGATGTTCACAGAGGAGATGGAACAATATTCGATTCTTTTATGCAAAATAAAAATATTTATAAAACTGCCTTAGCTTATTATTACAAAAGAAACTTTATTTATGTTGAAATTGGAGATGGTGATGAATTATGGAAAAATAAAGATTTTTCTGAAATAGCATATACTTATAAAGATATGTTTAAAATTTTAAATAAATTTAAAGAAGAAAATAGGATTTATATACTTTATGGAAATCATGATATAATAAAAAGAGAAGAAAACTTCTATATTAGTCAATACAGAATTTTAAAGAAATATGGTCACCGCTATGGAAGGGAGTTTTTAAGCTTTATTAAAAATTTAAGCTTTTATGAGGGAATTAAGTTTATTTTTACTCCCATTAATAAGGAGATTTTTGTTTTTCATGGACATCAACTTGATAGAATGAATTCAAAGTATTGGAAAATGTCGAGATTTTTAGTGAGATATCCATTGAAATTTTTAAATGGAATTGCAGGTTTTAAGGATCCTACAAGTCCGGCAAAAAATAATAAAAAAGGTAATAAAATAGATATCAAGCTAGAGAAATGGTCAGCAGAAAATGATGTTATGATTATTTGTGGACATACTCATAATAGCAGAATGCCTAAAACTACTGAAATACCTTATTTTAATGATGGATGTTGTGTTCTTCCTTATGCTATGACTGCCATAGAAATTGAAGAGGGAAATATAACTTTAGTAAAGTGGATTATAGAAACGGATACGGAAGGAATTCTCAGAGTAGTAAGAAAGAAAATATATGGACCAAAGAAATTAGAAGATTATCTAATGAAAATAAAAAAATAAAGGAGAATAATAATGAATTCAATAGATTTACATTGTGATACAGCAATAAGATTATTGTATGAAGATTTAGAATTAAGGGAGAGCATTTGTAAGGTAGATATAACTAAATTAAGAAAATCAGGAGCTTTGGCTCAAGTATTTGCTCATTTTGTAGAGTTAAATATAGTTGAAAATCCCTATGAAGAATTTAAAAAGATTAATAAAAAGCTAATGAAAGAAATTGAGAAAAATTCTGATGATATTGAAGTCGTTACAAATTTAGAAGAAATGTATAAAGCAAAAGCTAATAATAAAATAGGAGCTTTTCTATCTATAGAAGAAGGAGAAGTTTTAGAGGGAAGGATAGAGAGATTAAAAGAAGTTTATGATTTAGGAATAAGGTTTATTACCTTGACTTGGAATTTTGAAAACAGCATAGGCTACCCTAATATTAACTTTAAATATAAGGATAGAGGACTAAAGGAAAAGGGAAAAGAATTAGTTGTTGAAATGGAGAAATTGGGAATAATTCCAGACTGTTCTCATTTATCGGATGCTGGCTTTTATGGTTTAGTTAATATATGTAAAAAGCCTTTTGTAGCAACTCATTCTAATGCAAGAGCTATAACTAATCATCCAAGAAATTTAACAGACGATATGATAGTTAAACTAGCCAATAAAGGTGGAGTAATGGGCCTTAATTTTTGTTCTGCTTTTTTAGGGAAAGCAGAAGTTTCTACTATTGAATCTATGGTAGCGCATTTAAAACATATAAAAAATGTAGGAGGAATTGATGTTATTGCTCTAGGAACAGACTATGATGGAATAGAAAATGAAGTTGAAATAAAGGATATAGGCGAAATAGGAATATTAAGAGAAGTTTTATTAAAAGAAAAATTTACTAATACAGAAATAGATAAAATATTTTATAAAAATGCGGAAAGAGTATTAAAAGATTGCTTAAAATAGAAGGTGATAAAATGGTAAACTTACAAGGAAAAATTGCTTTAGTAACAGGAGCATCTAGGGGAATAGGAAAAGCTATAGCTTTAGAGATGGCAAAGGCAGGAGCAACTGTTGTGATTAATTATTCAAAGGATGATAATGGGGCGGAAACAACCTTAGCAGAAATTATTGCTTTAGGGGGATATGGCAAATTTATAAAAGGAGATATTGGCGATTTTAATAAATCAAAGGAAATAATAGATTTTGTTATTAATAATTTTGGAAAAATAGATATTTTAGTTAATAATGCTGGAGTATCTATTGTAAGTTTATTTATGGATACTACTGAAGAAGAAATTACTAATATAATAAGTACTAATCTTTTAGGAGCTATTTATTTAACTAAACATGCCTTACCCTATATGCTTGATAGGGGTTATGGAAATATAATAAATATTTCTTCTATGTGGGGAGAAGTTGGAGCATCCTGCGAGGTATTATATTCTACAACAAAGGGGGGTATTAATTTATTTACAAAGTCTTTAGCTAAAGAGCTTGCTCCTATGGGGATTAGAGTGAATGCAATAGCACCAGGTGCTATAAATACTGAGATGAATTCTTTTCTAAGTGAAGAAGACAGAATAGAATTAGAAAAGGAAATACCAATGGGGAGATTTGGAAATAAGGAGGAAATAGCAAAAGCAGTTTTATTTTTATGTGATGATGAATGTAGCTATTTAACAGGACAGATAATTAGAATTGATGGAGGAATGATATAAAAAGCTTTCAATCTAAAAATTGAAAGCTTTTTATATTGCATGCCCTTTTTTACAGTTTTTATATTTTTTTGTTTTTATGTTTTTTAATGTCTTTTTGATAAAATGAATAATTAACCTTATTAATAAGTAAATACAGAATATATATAAAAAGCCATATAATCCATAAGCTATATCAGCAAATTCCATATTTCCTCTATTAGTTAATTTTTGTTGTATTTCTATAGCAAAGACTATAACTATCATAACTGTAATAGTATAAATGAAAGATATAGCTGTAATGCTATATTTTGAAAGCCATTTAAATAAAACTTGGGTAAAAGCAAAGATTACCATACCAATTATTGCCATAAAGATAAAATGTAGCTGCTTATCATTTAAAGAATATCTACCAAGATTAACAAGATCTAGTACTGCATCATGTAAATCATTTATAAAGTTTGCTGTTAGTTTTAATAATTTTACCATTTTATCATCCCCCAAGATATTTTATGTGTTATTATATCATTAAATAAAATAATTGCAAGTTTACATAATAATATAAACTAGATATAGTTAATTATAACTAATAAATCATACAGTTGTCTAAAGAGAAAGGAAAAAAATATGGGAAAATCATTAGTTCTAGCAGAAAAACCTTCTGTTGGTAGAGATATAGCAAGGGTTTTAAAATGTAATCAAAATAAAAATACATATATTGAAGGAAATAAATATATTATTACCTGGGCTTTAGGGCATTTAATAGGATTAAAAGATCCTGAAGGATATGATGATAAATATAAAAATTGGTCAATGGAAACTCTTCCTATTCTTCCAAAGGAAATGAAACTTACTGTTTTAAAAAAGACTTCAAAGCAGTTTTATGAGTTAAAAAAGTTATTAAACAGAAATGATGTTGATGAAATAATTATTGCAACAGATGCAGGTCGTGAAGGGGAGCTTGTTGCAAGATGGATAATAGAAAAAGCAGGTGTAAAAAAGAAGCCGATTAAGAGGCTTTGGATTTCATCCCAAACTAATAAAGCTATATTAGAAGGATTTAAAAATTTAAAGGATGGAAGGGAATATGAGAATTTATATAAGGCAGCAGTATGTAGAGCAGAAGCTGACTGGATAGTTGGGTTAAATGTAACTAGGGCTTTAACTTGTAAATACAATGCTCAACTATCTGCTGGAAGAGTTCAATCTCCAACTTTGGCTATGATAGTTGCTAGGGAAGAAGAAATTAAAAACTTTAAACCAGAAGATTATTATACTTTAAATGTCAAAGGAAATAATTTCGTATTAAATTGGGTAAATAATAAGGGCAATTCTTCAATATTTAATAAGGAATTTGCTAAAGCTTTAACAGCTAAAGTTAAAGGCCATGATGGTGAGGTAATTGATATAACTAAGTCGAATAAAAAGAAATATTCACCGGCCCTTTATAATTTAACTGAACTTCAAAAAGATGCAAATAAAATTTGGGGATATTCAGCAAAGCAAACCCTTAATATAATGCAAAGACTTTATGAAAATTATAAATTATTAACTTACCCAAGAACAGATTCAAAATATATTAGTTCTGATATAGTTGAAACAATTCCTGAAAGGTTAAAGGCTATTGGAGTAGGGGAATATAGAATTTATGCTGAAAAATTACTTAAAGAAGGGATAAAAGCCAATAAAAACTTTGTTGATAACAGGAAAGTAAGTGATCATCATGCTATAATCCCTACAGAAGAAAGAGGGAATAAAATTAATTTAAGTAGTGAAGAAAGAAATATTTATGACTTAGTAGTAAAGAGATTTTTAAGTGTAATGCTTCCACCCTATGAATATGAACAAACTAATTTAAAGGTATTAATAAATGGAGAAATATTTACTGCCAAAGGTTATATTACTAAAAATAAGGGTTGGAAGAAGTTATATGAAAAAGATAATTTAAATGAATATGAAAACAGCCAGGAGCTTCCTAATTTAAATAAGGGAGATAAGATTAAAATTTTACAAGTCAGTTTAATTAAAAAGCAAACTATAGCTCCATCAAGATTTGATGAAGGAAGCCTTTTGTCAGCTATGGAAAATCCACATAAATATATTGTAGTTTCACAGGATGCAGCAAAAACACTCAATGAAACTGGAGGACTAGGAACAGTTGCAACTAGAGCTGATATTATTGAAAAATTATTTAACTCCTTTGTTATAGAGAAGAGAGGCAAGGAAATAGTTCCAACTTCAAAGGGAAAGCAGTTGATAGAATTAGTACCAGCAGAGTTAAAATCACCACTATTAACTGCAAAATGGGAAAATAAATTAGATAAAATAAGCAAGGGAAAAGAGGATCCAAATGCCTTTAAAAAGGAAATGAAAAATTATGCTATTGCTTTGGTGGAATCAATAAAGGAAGAAAATAGCAAATTTATTCACGATAACCAAACTGGAAGGAAGTGCCCAAACTGTAGTAAATATCTCCTTGAAGTTAAGGGAAAAAATGCTAGAATGCTTGTATGCCAGGATAGAGAATGTGGCTATAGAGAAAACTTGGCCAAATTTACAAATGTTAGATGTCCTGAATGTAAGAAAAAACTTGACCTTAGAGGAGAAGGGGAAGCGAAGATATATGTTTGTGTAGGAGCTACTTGTAATTTTAGAGAAAAAGCATCACAGTTTGAAAAAAGATTTGATAAAAATGTTAAAGTGAATAAAAAAGAAGTTAATAACATAATAAAGAAAATGAAGAAGGAAGCAGAAGACTTTAATAATAATCCATTTGCAGCCTTACTTTGTAATTTAAATTTAGAAGATAAATAAATATGAAAAATATGGAATGCATAGGTAATATAAATACTAATTCCCTATTTCTTTATTTTTGAAGAAGTGTTAAAAATACAAAATATTAACTATTATAGTTTAAATTATATTATAATATATTTATAGCATTTTATAAGGATTAAAAATAAATTTAAAAGGGGATTGAAATTTATGTATGATTTTATGCAGAGGGTTATAGTAAAAAATTTAACTAATTATAGTTTAAGCAATATTAGTATAAGGCATGATGGTAAAGTGAACGGTAATTATAAAGCTCTTATAAAAGAACTTAAACCTATGGAATCTAGGGAAGTGCAATTATATACACTTGGAGCCCGGGAATCATGTAATTTAATTTTATCTTATATCTATAAAAATGTAAGTAATACTGTTATTGTATATGGTAAATTAAATGGTAATGATTTAAGGTTAATTACCCTTGAATTAAGAGAAAAAAATGGTGAAATAGCTATTAATACAATAGTTGATAATAGTTTATGGACATAAAATTAGATTTTAAATAAAAGTAGGAGGATTGTACAATCTGTTTTATAAGATGGTACATCCTCCTTATATTTCTTTTAAATGCTATTATCGTAGAGAATTTTTTCTAACTCTTGGCATCTATCTTTATCCATTGCTTTTAATCCTTTTAACCTATAGTCAATTCCAAGTTTGTTATATTTTTCTTCGCCCATAGTATGATAGGGTAGAAGCT
>Ga0134092_1001365_pt1 | contig 21575 bp, 24 predicted proteins | sample 3_6taG_FD_94454 | JGI IMG/M metagenome (GOLD analysis project Ga0134092, IMG submission 94454) | Switchgrass degrading microbial communities from high solid loading bioreactors in New Hampshire, USA - 3_6_20_6_A3 metaG | ecosystem: Engineered > Bioreactor > Semi-continuous > Anaerobic >... | reverse complement strand
TATTTAAAGCTGCCCATACCTTTTCAGTATCGTCCTTTTCTCTTAAAGCCCCAACCGGACAAGCAGCAATACATTGTCCACAATTGATGCACGGGACATCATTGATACTCATGTTAAATACCGGTTCTATGGTCGTGCTAAAGCCCCTCTCGGTCGCCCCGATGACCCCAATGCCCTGCACATTACGGCAGACAGATACACAACGGCGACAGAGAATGCATTTATTCGGATCTCTTACGATGGCAGGCGAAAAATCATCCACCGGTAAATTGGTCATCTCGCCTTCAAAGCGGATATCTTTCACTCCCAGTTTATCTGCCAGTTCCTGCAGTTCACAATTTTGATTTCTCACACAAGTAAGACATTTCCTGTCATGGTTGGAAAGGATCAGCTCAAGGTTTACTTTCCTTGCCTCGCGGACGGCAGGTGAATTGGTTCGAATCTCCATTCCGTCTGCAACGGGAAAGACACAAGCTGCCTGCAAAGAACGTGCGCCTTTTACTTCAACCAGGCACATACGGCAAGCGCCGATCTCGTTGATATCCTTCAGAAAGCATAATGTCGGAATATCTATATTCGCTGCTTTGGCTGCTTCCAAAGCAGTACTTCCCTTGGGTACTTCCACTTGAACACCGTCGATTGTTACCTTTATCATTTCCATGCTTGTCACACTCCCTCAACTTGTGATTCTATCTCTTCTCAATTGCGTGGAAAGGACATTTTTCCATACAAGCACCACACTTGATACATTTACTTTTATCGATTACATGTGGATTCTTTCTTTCTCCGGAAATGGCTCCAACAGGGCACTCTTTTGCACAAAGCCCGCAACCCTTGCATTTCTCTGCCAGAATGACATAGGAAAGCAGAGCCTGGCAAACTCCCGCAGGGCATCTCTTTTCCCTAATATGAGCTTCATACTCATCCCTGAAATAGCGAAGTGTGCTTAATACGGGGTTTGGCGCAGTTTGCCCTAATCCACATAATGCAGACGCCTTTATGTTTTTCGCAAGGGTTTCTAATTTTTCAATATCCCCTTCTTCTCCTTTGCCGCTGGTAATTCTGTCCAGTATCTCCAGCATTCTCTTGGTTCCAATACGACAGGGGGGACATTTGCCGCAAGATTCATCGACAGTAAAGTCAAGGAAGAATCTTGCAATATCTACCATACAATTATCCTCATCCATGACGATTAAGCCACCGGAGCCCATCATAGAACCAATCTGTGTTAGGGAGTCATAATCGATCGGGGTATCCAGATGCGCTTCGGGAATACAACCGCCAGACGGTCCTCCGGTTTGAGCTGCTTTAAATTTCTTTCCTCCCGGAATTCCTCCACCAATATCGTAAACAATTTCTCTTAAAGTTGTTCCCATGGGGATTTCTACAAGTCCGGTATTGTTAATCTTTCCTCCAAGGGCAAATACTTTTGTTCCTTTACTCTTTTCCGTACCAATGGAGGCAAACCATTCTGCACCATTTAAAATAATTTGAGGAATGTTTGCATATGTTTCAACATTGTTCAGCAAGGTCGGTTGAGAAAACACGCCCTTATTGGCAGGAAATGGAGGCCTTGGCCTTGGTTCACCGCGTTTTCCTTCAATGGATGCCATAAGAGCCGTTTCTTCGCCGCAGACAAAAGCCCCTGCGCCCAACCGAAGTGAAATATCAAAATTGAAGCCGGTGCCGAAAATGTCTTTCCCCAGCAAACCGTATTCCTTTGCCTGTTGTATGGCAATGGACAACCTTTTTATTGCGATAGGATATTCCGCCCGAACGTAGATATAGCCTTGATCCGCACCGATGGTATAACCTGCGATGGCCATGGCTTCAAGGACGGCATGGGGATCGCCCTCCAGTATGCTCCTGTCCATAAAGGCACCGGGATCGCCTTCGTCTGCATTACAGCAAACGTACTTTTTATCTCCCTTTGCATTTCTCGCAAACTCCCACTTCAAACCGGTTGGGAAACCTGCTCCGCCTCTGCCCCTTAGTCCTGAGGCTTTTAAGGTTTCAATAACCTGTTCGGGGGTCATCTCAGTCAAAACCTTCGCCAAAGCTTTATATCCATCATAAGCGATATATTCATCAATGTTTTCCGGATCGATCACACCGCAGTTTCGCAGGGCAATACGCATTTGTTTTTTATAAAATCCCACCTCATTGAGGGATTTGATGGTCTCATCATGGGAGACACTGTCATGATAAAGCAACCTTTTCACGATTCGACCTTTTAGCAAATGTTCGGTCACGATTTCAGGCACATCTTCAACCTTAACCCGGCTGTAAAAGGCCCCTTCAGGATAAACTATAACAACCGGTCCCTCTTCACATAAACCAAAGCAACCGGTACGCACCAATTTTACTTCATTTTGAATGCCATTCTTTTCAAGTTCCTTTGTAAATGTTTCTAAAACATTCGTTGAACCGGAAGAAGTACATCCAGTCCCACCGCAGATCAGGACATGAGCTCTATATAACTCCATATCTTTCTACCTCCTCACAAAATATAAGCCTGGTACCTGGAACTTACTTTTCTACAGCTCCAATGGTATATTCTGTTACTACATGACCGTTTACGATATGTTCGGCAACAATTCTCTTTACCTTTTCAGGAGTCATCTTCACATACGTAACTTTCTCTTCACCGGGCATATACACTTCGACCATAGGTTCCAAACGGCATACTCCTATACAGCCGGTCTGAGTGATGACAATATCTTTCAGGTTTCTTTTTTGAGCTTCTTCCAGGAATGCCAATAAAACCGGTCTTGCTCCGGCGGCAATTCCACAGGTACCCATACCGACCACAACGCGGGTTCCTTTACTGTCCTTTCTTAAGTTAACAGATTCAAGGGCTCGTTTTCTGATTTCTTCCAGCTCCTTTATCGATTTCACTATCACGCACCTCCATTTATTTCATCAAGACCTTCTTTTATATAATTGTGAATCCATTGAATGATGTCCACATCATTGATTGGCACATCTTTGATGATTGCCCGAATCTCTCTGGTATCCAGTTGAAACTTTCCGTAAGATGTGGAATGTTCATAGACAAAATCGATGGACGGATTACATGCAATCAATGACGCCAGCGTATCCTCCATTTCTCCAAGGGGAGGACGATCAATATGATTTAATGCAAAACTTGCTGTTACCTCGGTCCCTTTTCCCTTTTTCGACAAAAGCATAAAATGGCCGTCGCATGCCTCTGCCGATGCTTTTAGAAAAGCAAGACCCAAGCCTACCCTGCGCGTTTTCCTGCTGGTGACAAAGGGATCCGCGGCTTTGGCTGCCAAAGATGCCTCCATTCCCCTTCCGTTATCTTTTATCGAAAGTACAAGAAGATTCTTTTCACTATCTTCAATAATAGAGATCTGAACTAAACTTGCCTGAGCTGCCAGGGAATTTTGAACCAAATCCAGTATATGAAGTGATAAATCCTGAAGCATTATTTGGCTCGATATTTACTAATAATACCTGCTATATCATTTGGGGAGAGGCGTCCATAAACATCATCATTGATCATCATGACCGGTGCCAAACCGCATGCACCCAGGCATCGAGTTGCTTCCAAAGTAAATTTTCCGTCATCGGTTGTATCTCCTACTTTGATATTTAGAACCTTAACAAGCTCATCCAATACCTTTTGAGAGCCTTTTACATAACAGGCTGTTCCAAGACATACCCCTATTTTATACTCTCCTTTTGGCTTTAGGGTAAACTGTGAGTAAAATGTCGCCACACCGTAAATATCGGTAACAGGTATGTTCAAAGCGTCTGCAATATAACTTTGAACTTCTAGAGGCAAGCAACCGAAAATTTCCTGAGCCTCATGGAGGATAGGCATGAGTGGGCCCTCTTTCCCCTTATGCTCATCAATCACCTTTTGTAGTTTTTCGTACTTTTCTTTGTTTTCAGCCAATGAAAATCGTGACATGAAAATTCCCTCCTCTATGATACTAGCCATGTAACAGGCAAAAAATGATGGTCTATACAATGCTAATATAAATTCCAAACTATTATCTCATAATATTTTACTATTATCAATAGAATTTGTGAATTATTTAACATTTTATGCTCAAAAAAATAATCAACATAGATTGATCTTTATAAAAATAGAAACAAATTAAAGCAAATAAAAAAATGGTTATAGATATACAAATTTTTTCACATATTATTGCATGAAAAAAATCCGATTCGTTTTTCCTTTTGTTTTATTATTTCGACATATTTTTACCCTGTTATCTTATAAATTTTGAGATTTTAAATTGCATATCAAGGTATGAACACTGACTTCACTCAATTCCAGGAACATTTCCCTCTCCAATATATCCCCCAGGGAATGAGCATCGGAGGAATAAATCAACCTGAATCCTTTTACACTTGGAGGAATGGAGACACAACTATGAGAAATTTCTAACAATTTAAAATGAAGATGCTTAGGAATGAAACCAAGGCTTGAAAGAATACTGTAGGATGGCCTATCGACATGGGCAGGTATGACCACACCGTTTCTTTTTCGAGTTTCACTCACCAGCTCATCAATGGACCAATCGACAGCACCAAGGAGCAGTTCACATCTCTCACCGATGATGCGATCCCTGTGATCCATAATATATTGATGTCCGAATATTTCCGGTCTGTTATCCAGCTTATATAAATGGCTCCTTAGCTCACAGTCAAAATCTTTTAAAGTCTCGATGCTCTCAAAATAACACAGAAGATGAATATCCTCCCGCGTTTGAACTTCTATGCCCGGCAGGACCAGAATTTTTCCCTCAGCTGCTTTCATCACAGCAGCCACGTTGTCACAGCTATTGTGATCCGTAATACTGATTACATCAAGACCTTTGAGCAGGGCCATATTCACAATATTGTTGGGAGTCATATCCTGATCTGCACATGGTGATAATGCCGTATGAATATGAAGATCTACAGCCGTCTTCATATCGATTTTCTCCTCAATTTACAGAGCCTATTCCCATTTGATACAAGCGACCGGCAAGTTCATAGGATGTAAGATGAGAAGACAACAGTACAATATGCTCCTGTTCGGCTTTTTCCAATGTCTCCTGATCCACCTTTTTATTCTCAGGAATGATTACGCAAGGGATCTCGAGCAGTACTGCTACTGCCACCACGTTTAAATGGGTCTGAACAGTAATCCAGATATCGTTTCCGGTACCGTGGGCCATGACCCAGCTGAGCAAATCACAGCAATATGCATTTGAAACATCCCTTTCTAAAAGCTCTTTTCCGGTTAAAACAACCAATGAAAGCTCTTCAACAATTTGTTTAATCCTCACTTGTTTCTCCTCCTTCTCCCCTTGTCGGAATTTTTTCTGCCAGTTCAATCATCTCTTGTGCCATCTTTTTTACTTTCTCTCTTAATTTAAATATACAATCCATTTCAGAAGCCCGTCCTCTGACTATGTCCTCTGCCAATGTTCGACAGCTAGGGGAGCCACAGGAGCCGCAATCCAATCCAGGCAATCCTTTATGAATTTTCTCCATCAGCTCCATTTTCTGTATCGCAACGGTAATATTCTCGTCCAGCTTCATAACCGGCTTTGGCAGTACATGCTTTTCAAACTTCCATATGATACTGCTTTCAGCCGTCTTTATTTCGCCGTCGGAAAGCTTTTCATTATGAACTTGCTCCACCAACTTCTTGATGCGATTCTTGGCAACAAAGTTATTTTCAAATACCAGCGGCCCTCCGACACATCCGCCGGTACAGGATAAAGCCTCTAAAAAATCCAGATCGGTCAACTTGCCGTTCTCCACTTCTTCCAATACTTTGATTACATTGTTGATTCCATCCACGGCCAAGTAATTATCAATTCCCAAAGCTTTGCTTTCACCAGTAGAGTTTGCCCAGCCTATTCCAAAAGACGTAGCCTTTTGAAAGGTAAGGGCATTATCCGGTTTTCGCAGTTCATTGACCAATGGACCGTAGACATCCAGAATCGAAATTGCACCGTCCACAGATGATTTGCTTCGCCCAATCGGATTTTTTATACTGGTTACTTTGGCTGCACAAGGCGTTATAAAGAAGGTACCCACCTCATCCGGATGAACATGATTCTTTTCACAAAATTCCTTTTTCGCTATTTGTGCTGCCACTTCCATCGGAGATTCAACGGGAATAATATTGTTGATAAGCTCCGGGAATCGAACTTGAATAAGCCTCACAATAGCAGGGCAAGCTGAAGAAATAAGGGGATGTTCTCGCTCCGGACGGTTCAACTCTTCTTTTATAAAATGAGTTACATAATCTGCCCCCCTGGCTACTTCAAAAACATCATCAAAACCGATGTTTTTCAGCGATACAAGAAGCTTATTTAGATTCTTTAGATTTTTAAACTGTCCATATAAGGTGGGCGCAGGAAGTGCAATTTTATATTTAAAGCGATGAATGAAAGAGAGCGGATCCGTCACCGCTACCTTGGCATGGTAAGGACATACCCTGATGCATTCACCGCAGTCGATACAGCGTTCGTTAATGATGTGGGCCTTCCCGTCTCTTACCCGAATAGCCTCAGTTGGACACCTCTTTATACAATTTGTACATCCTTTACACCTTTTTTTATCCAAGGTAACCGAATGGTAGTATTCTTTCTTCAAGGGTTATCACCATCTTTCCAACCTGTGCATCTTATAGCTCAAAAACGATCTCAATCCTGGTTCCTTGTCCCACTTTTGAATCTATTAAGAGCCTATCGGCGCATTTTTTTATGTTAGGAAGTCCCATACCGGCTCCAAAACCCAGCTCACGAGCTTTGGCAGATGCAGTTGAATAACCTTCCTGCATGGCCAAGTCTATATCCTCTATTCCTGGGCCCACATCCTGCGCAATGATCCTAATTTCTTTTGAATCTACCCGCAGCGTGATCGTTCCTCCTAAGGAATGAATGACTTGGTTCAATTCAGCTTCATAGGAGGCAATCGCTGCCCTCCTCACGATATTCGAATCAACGCCCAGTTGCTTGAGCAGTTTTTTTATAGAGCTGGAAGCTTCTCCTGCCAAAGCAAAATTCTCCGGTTCAATCGAATAAATTTGTTCCATTAAAATTTCGCTGTTCATGGTCAAGCCTTGTTTCCTCCGGGCAATCCATGTTGATATAATTTCCCACAGGCCTCATAAAGGGTGTAATCCGTGGTGAGAATCACGATCCCCCTTTCGATTGCCATTTCAATAATTTCCTCCTGCGGTATCTTACCCCTTACAAAAACAATAGCAGAAACATCGAGCATTTCTGCCGTTCTTATTACATGGGGGTTCGTTAAGCCGGTTAGCAAAATGGTATGCTCTTTTACAAAAGCCAGTACATCGCTCATTAAGTCAGAACCGCAGGCCGAAAGCACCTCTTTATCCAGCATGTCTTCTCCTGTAAGTACCTTTGAATTTAAAATCTCCTTCACCATTCGTAGCTTCAAGCAAAAAGAACCTCCTCATTTCTTCGTGATTTTCTCCATATACTGCTTAAACTGATACACCATATCAATATAAGTATACTTTATTTTAGAGGAAATGGCTACTCTGTTGGCTTGATTTTCATCTATGATTTTTTGAAAAGCGTCGATTCCGCTATGATATAGATCGATCAAACCTTGAAGGATATGGTTGCTGTCCTGTTTCGCCGATAACTCATGAAGCTTTTCAAGCTGCTGCTTTAGCTCATCCTGAATGTTTTGAATTCTGTTACAAGCCGTTTGACTGGTAATGAGCTCTTTGTCCATTTCTATGATAGTATCTTCCAGCCTTTTATATTGTTCTTCCCATAATGAGAATGCTTTTTTGATTTCCTCGGCATTCTTTTGAGATGCGGTTATCTTCATATTCACACCTGGGTAAGTAATTTCATAGATTTGGCAATCTATTTGATCATTCTTTAATTGTTCCTTAACTGACAGGGCATCGGCTTCATCCAAAAATGCCATGGCGATGACACGAAAATACTGATCATCGATGATGTATCCGGCTCCCCCCTTTGCTTGCACTTCAGAAGCAAGAATATTGGCATTTTCTTTGCTGCTAAAGGCACCCATCTGTATACTGCTCAGTTTCTGGGGAGATATTTCCAGGTTCTCGGTAACTTTATGCACATTATCGGCCTGCTCGGCATTCTCCACTATGTCCCTCGGTACCGTCAGTTTGATGCCTTCAGCTTCGTTTTCATCTTCGGAACTTGCCATATGATTGGAACTGTCGCTTTCCTCTCCATAGAGGGTCGTTAATATCGGAGAAAGCATTTTGCTGATAAAATTACCGACTGCTGCCGAAGATGCAACATACAGGGAAACGAATAACAAAACCCCAACCACCAAAATGAACAGATAACGTCTGTGATACCTTCGTTTTCTTATCCGGGAATAACGCATATCTTTCCATCCTTTCTTCTTATGGGAATCATCGAGCTTTGCACACAACTCTCCGGCCAAACAATACAACTTGTACTATAATATCTATGGTTCGTTCGCAGAAATTATGTTAGAATGATAAATAAAAGAATGTCATTGGAGGTTCATATGAAATATCATTTGGAAACAATCCCTGTCTGGGACGCTTATAAAGAAGACAGCGAATGTCCCCTTTGCATATTGGAAAACAAAGCCGAAAAGCAATATATTGATTTTTTTCTGGGTAGCTCAGTCATGGAACCGGATGTGCGCATTGAAGTGAATAAAATTGGCTTCTGCCCTGAGCATTTCACTTTGCTTTATAAAGTACAAAATCGCTTAGGGCTTGCCCTGCTCACCCATACTCACCTAAAGGAAACGATCGAGAAGTTCAAGAAGCAAACTGCTGCTTTGATGAATGAACAGAGCGGGAGCTTTCTTTTTTCAAAAATGATAAAGAGAAAAACAGAAAAGCAAAACCCCGTCGATCATTTTTATACTCAAATATTAAAGCAACGGGACAATTGTATGATTTGTAACCGAATCAATGAGGCACTCAAACGCTACACATACACCATCCTGCATCTTTGGGACAACGATCAGGAATTTAAAAAGCAAATGATGGAATCAAAGGGCTTTTGCCTATACCATTTTGCTTCCCTTGTTCATATGGCCGGAGAAACTTTAAGCGCAAGAAAATGTTCCCTTTTCCTGGAAGATATCATCCCGCTACAAATGAAAGCCTTAGAAAGGTTGGAAAATGAGCTTTTTTGGTTTACGCAAAAATTTGACTACCGAAATCAAGATAAACCCTGGGGTAATTCTAAAGATTCTTTGCCTCGAACACTCCAGAAACTTACAGGAAAATACATGGAATAAAAAAAGCGGCTATTGGCCGCTTTTTTTATTCCATGTATTGCTCCAGGTGAACGCCTACTTCCTTTAAAATGCTTACTGCAAGTTCATCAGGATAAGGTTCTTTGTACACCACCCTGACAATCCCACTGTTTATGATTAGCTTGGCACATATAACGCAGGGTTGATGAGTACAGTACAGAGTAGCTCCATCTATAGAAATTCCCAGTTTTGCTGCCTGCACGATTGCATTTTGTTCCGCATGGATTGCATAACAGAACTCATGTTGCGTACCGGAAGGAATATTTTGCTTTCTTCTCAAACATTCTCCTCGCTCCACACAGCTGAGATAGCCTGACGGTGCTCCATTATACCCTGTTGTAATGATCCTTTTGTTTTTGACAATGACAGCTCCAATCTTTCGATTTGGCTGATAACAACTGGACCAGTTAGCAATTAAGCATGCCAGCTCCATAAATCTTTTATCCCATTTATCCATTCATTTTCTCCTTCCCAAGTATTGCTGCATTCTGTTTTAAAAATAAAAGCAAAGAAAAAAGCAACAGCAGTTTATTTCTCCAAAATTTTAGAGATTCCTTCTAATATATAAAGGGGCAAAGCAAAAAATTCAAAAAACATGTCCTTTTGCATTAATATTTGTCAGTTTCGGTACTATTTGAAAGATACAAAGATTAATCAAGACGTAATACCGATAAATTCTCAATAATGGATTTTTTTCATCTTTTTTGCCTAATTGCAGTATTTGCCATCATTATTTCTTTTATATAAACTATTAATGTGATTAGCACTCGCCTTAAGTGAGTGCTAATAAGTTACATAAAGAGGAGGGTAAAAATATGAATATCAGACCTTTAGGCGACAGAGTTGTTATCAAAATGCTTGAAACTGAAGAGACCACTAAAAGCGGTATTGTATTGCCCGGCAGTGCAAAGGAAAAACCTCAGATGGCAGAAGTTCTCGCAGTAGGTCCTGGTGGCACTGTTGACGGTAAGGAAGTAAAAATGGAAGTAAAGGTCGGAGACAAGGTCATTTACTCTAAATATGCGGGGACCGAAGTAAAGTTGGACGGAAAAGAATATATCATCGTTCGCCAAAACGATATACTCGCTGTTGTAGAATAACCATATCATAAGGAGGTAGATAAAAATGGCAAAACAACTTAAATACGGAGAAGACGCCAGAAGAGCCTTAGAAAGAGGCGTTAACGCCCTTGCTGATACAGTAAAGATTACTTTAGGCCCAAAAGGTCGAAATGTTGTTCTCGATAAGAAATATGGTGCACCTCAAATCGTTAACGATGGTGTAACCATTGCGAAAGAAATTGAGCTTGAAGATCCCTTTGAAAATATGGGCGCTCAGCTAGTAAAGGAAGTAGCTACTAAAACCAATGATGTAGCCGGTGACGGTACTACAACTGCAACTTTACTGGCTCAAGCAATTATTCGCGAAGGTTTGAAAAATGTAGCCGCCGGTGCCAATCCGATGATTCTGAAGAAAGGAATAGCTCGTGCTGTTGATGCTGCCGTTGGAGCATTGAAAAAACTGAGCAAACCCATAGAGAACAAAGAAGCAATCGCACAGGTTGCATCCATTTCTGCAGATGATGAAACCATCGGTAAACTGATTTCAGACGCCATGGAGAAAGTAGGTAAAGACGGCGTAATCACTGTCGAAGAATCCAAGTCCCTGGCAACCGAGCTAGAGGTTGTTGAAGGAATGCAATTTGACCGCGGTTACTGCTCAGCTTATATGGTAACTGATACAGAGAAAATGATCGCTGAACTGGATGATCCTTACATCCTGATTACCGACAAGAAGATTAACAATGTACAAGATATTTTACCTTTATTGGAAAAGATCGTCCAACAAGGCAGAAAGCTTCTTATCATTGCTGAGGACGTTGAAGGCGAAGCCCTTGCCACCTTGGTTGTAAACAAGTTGAGAGGTACCTTTACATGCGTTGCCGTTAAAGCTCCCGGTTTCGGAGACAGGAGAAAAGCAATGCTGCAAGACATTGCTATTCTAACCGGCGGAACTGTTATATCTGAAGAAGTCGGCTTAGACCTCAAAGAAGCTACCCTCAGTCAATTAGGTCGTGCTCGTCAAGTTACTGTAGATAAAGAGAACACCACCATCGTAGGAGGCGCCGGTGATCCCAAAGAAATTAAGAACCGCATCGCTTCCATTAAAGCTCAAATCGAAGAAACAACCTCCGATTACGACAGAGAAAAATTACAGGAAAGACTGGCTAAACTGGCAGGCGGTGTAGCCGTCATTAAAGTCGGTGCTGCTACAGAAACTGAAATGAAAGAGAAGAAACTCAGAATTGAAGATGCTTTGAATGCTACACGGGCAGCTGTTGAAGAGGGTATTGTGCCTGGCGGCGGAACCGCTTTAATCAAAGCCATTTCGGCTGTCGCAGCTTTAGAGGCTACCGGGGATGAGAAAACCGGAATCGAAATTATCAAACGTGCCCTTGAAGAACCTATCCGTCAAATCGCTACAAATGCGGGTATGGAAGGCTCTGTAATTGTCGAGAAAGTTATGTCCAACGATGCTCCATACTTTGGTTTTGACGCCTTAAAAGGAGAATTCGGCGATATGGTTGCCAAGGGTATCATTGATCCTACAAAAGTAACCCGTACTGCACTCCAGAATGCTGCAAGCATCGCTTCTATGGTTCTCACCACAGAAAGCCTGGTTGCTGATATTCCGGAGAAAGAGCCACCAATGCCTGCCGGCGGCGGAATGAATCAAATGTATTAAAAAAAAGGCGATTCGCATGAATGGTTCATGCGATCGCCTTTTTTAATAGCTTTTTTATCCAAACATATAGCATGACAATCAGCATAATGAATAAAATCGCCGGCATAATCAGAAGCTTTAAGAAATTCGTCATTCCTCTAATAATCGTTTTCAAGCTTTTTCTCTCCCACCTATCCCTAAGAAGCGCTTAGCTTATCTTCTATTAGGCATTCGGAAACATTCATTTTCAAATTAGTATGGGTATCTTCATTAATCTCTTTAGAAACAAGGTAATTAATCTCTGAGTGGAACTGCTCCAGCAGCTGATAGACTCTTTGATTAAAGTCTATCAGCTGCATTCTGGTTTCTTTTATGCGGTCATGCAGCTTTTTCTGCTCTGCCTCTAATTTTTTCATTCTTTCAGCCGCAGCTTTTTCCCCGGCTTCAATGATGTTCTGAGCTTTTTCTTCAGCCTTTACCAGGGCTTGTGAAATATAGTATTCTTCTTTGACATATTGCTGAATTTTTTCTTCTAATTCTTGAATACTATTTCGCATTTTACGGTTTTCTTCATTTAACTCCCTTAACCTTTCCTGTTTCTTTGCCAGCTCATCTTCATAATCCTTTTTTAAGGCATCAATATATTGTTCAACCTCACCCTTATTATAGCCAAATAGCCTGATCCTGAACTTTTTCTTCATTTGTTTCAACCCCCTAACTTAATATATCATTTTTATCTCTAAATATTTGTAGAATGGTGAAGTCGAAGCCTAGCTATTTATTGCTTTTTTTATCAAATGCATATTCTCCAAAGCAGCTTCATATCCCCTTTGGATGCATTCTTTAATCTTGTCCACTTCCATTAACCCTACATCATATATATGGGGGTTGATCATGCAATCAGCGCCTTTTGACCTACATTTTGTGATCTGATATGCCATAATGTCAAGAGATTGGTTGCCTATTTCTAGAATATTGTCTATTTCCTTTCTCATTTGTCCGCAGTAACCCAGGTTCACCCCAACAACCCGTTTAGCGCCCATTTCCTTCAAAACACCGACGGGAACATTGTCAGTAACCCCACCGTCTACCAACCGCATACCTTCGATCATCTTTGGCTTGAATACCACCGGTATTGCAATACTGGCTCTTATTGCATCGCATATCCTTACATCATCTACATAACGAGTATGCTGACTGTCGGATAAACCTCTTTTGCTGCTCACAAAGACAATGCTTTGCCCGTTGTTGATATTCACAGCAGTTATTGCGAGAGGAATCTTCGCTTTTTTAATATGAATCTCCTTCGTTAATTTACGCAATAATGTATCCAGGTTTTTCCCTTTTACTAAGCCGTCTACAGTCAATTCTCTGCCAAATAAAAGCTGCAAAAAACCACGAAATATTCCCATATAATCAATATCAAATATTTCTCCACCAAGGCTTAATGCAATCCTCTCCATTTCCCTGGCAGAATACCCACAGGCATACAAGCCTGCAATAATGCTTCCGGCGCTTGTTCCGGAAATCCATGATGGAAAATAAGAATTTTCCTCCAAGGCTTTGAGAACTCCTATATGGGCAGCTCCACGAACACTACCACCGGAAAGTGCCAGTCCAAACATGGGAAATTCCTCCTTCACAAGCATCTTAAAATATCATATGACGGCCTGTGAAGGAATGTGAAAAAAGCCTTACAGAGTGTAAGGCTTATGCTTAGAATAGGAATATTCTCTTAATAGCTTTTCTTTTAAGTTGTACAGCTCATCTGATAAATCGACTTTATATTTATGGGGATTCTTCAAGCGCTTATATTCGTCCCACAAGGTTTCCAATTCCCTCCTCGAATATTCCTGGATCGCGAGGAGCGATGGAGATTCATAAACCTGCTCACCATTGATAAACACAGGTACGAGCAATTCACGAAGTTGATACCGCGGTATTGTCATCCGCTTCCAGGTATCAACCGGGTCGAATATCGTCAAGGGTTTGCTCTCATCGATTTTTTCATGATCAAGCATGATTAAATCTGCTATCGCTTTATTTCCGTCTTCTGTAAATATCCGGACAACTTTTTTGTATCCCGGATTTGTTATCTTGAAAGGATTCTCGGAAATTTTTATCTTTGGAATTAGCTTACCGTCTACTTCTTCTGCAGCCAATTTATATACACCCCCAAGGGCAGGACAGTCCTTGCTTGTAATCAATGCCGTACCCACACCCCATACATCAATGGCTGCACCCTCTGCTTTGAGATTCCAAATAATCTCTTCATCCAAATCCCCGGAAGCAACGATGATAGCATCCGGAAATCCTGCTTCATCCAGCATCTGCCTTGCTTTTTTGCTTAAGTAAGCCAAATCCCCTGAATCCAGCCTGATGCCGATAGGTTTATATCCTTTCTCCCTGAGTTCCCTAAAAACAGTTATAGCATTGGGGATACCACTACGAAGGGTATCATAGGTATCCACGAGAAGCAGGCAATTATCCGGAAAAGCATCCGCATATGCCCGAAATGCTGATAATTCATCGGGAAAGCTCATAACCCAACTATGGGCATGGGTCCCACTGACAGGTATGCCAAACATCTGGCCTGTCAGGACATTGGAGGTTGAAGAACATCCCCCGATTATTGCAGCTCGGGCACCGTATATACCGGCATCAGGACCTTGAGCTCTTCTAAGCCCAAATTCCAAAACTTTTCCGCCTTGAGCGGCGTGTACAACCCTGCTCGCCTTGGTTGCAATTAAAGTTTGATGATTCACAATATTCAAAAGAGCCGTCTCAATCAGCTGAGCTTCAAATATGGGGGCTTTTACCCGAAGTAATGGCTCATTGGGAAAAACATAGGTGCCTTCCGGAATGGCATATAGATCTCCGGTAAAGCGGAGATTTCTCAGCATATCCAGGAACTCTTCATTGAACAATTTAAGGCTTCGCAAATAGGCGATATCCTCTTCACTGAAATGCAAGTTATTGATATATTCGATGACCTGCTCGAGCCCGGCAACAATGGCATATCCGCTATTTTCTGTTGTTCTTCGGAAAAACATGTCAAAGACTACTACCTGTTGTGCCTTTTTCATCTTATAGTAGCCATACATCATGGTAAGCTCATATAGATCAGTCATCATCGTTAAATTTCTCATCGTAAGACTCCTCGCTATATCTATTGTTTTTTCCATTGTTCTATCCAATACATAAACTTAAAATATAAAATTATAAAAGGGCACTCCCTAAAAAAATAGATCTTCTTTTATGTAAATACAAGATGCAATCTTAGATTAAAATGCAGGAATATATACTTTATACTAGATGAACATTTTTATTGTATTACTAAAATGAATAAAAAGCAAGTTGATAGTTCAACACAACTTGCCTCTTTTGTCAAAAAAACTACATTAGTAACGGAATTATCGAATCTCTTTTTAAATATTCTGGATAAAGCGCTTTTAACTGTATCTCAATACCATATTATGTTCTAACATGCAAACCTCATTTCCACTTCGCTCTTTAATATCGTAATAACGTTTAAACAATTCCCTTGAAGTTCGCATACAAATAGAACTCCTCTATTTTCTCTGATTTCCCTGCCTCCAAATTTTGTTAGGGCTATCAATCGACTGTGTTTAATAGCCTGAATGATGGAGTGATGTGCATTTTCTCGATTCATCTTTTTCACCCGTTCTTGATACCGTATAATGGCATGATCTGTCACATTGATGTAGTGGCCAGAAATGCAATTTATCCTTCGTTTTTTTCTATGGATTTTACCCCTTCTATTTCCGGTTTTCTTTCTTATCATCCTATTCCTCCCCTCCCTGAAGCTTAAGGATTCGAAATGCAAAAAATATAAATGATTAGAAAAATTCCGTCATCAGAATTATTTTATACAAATATTATACTGTTTTGTATATAAACGATCAATGTGTTTACTATCTTATCTTAGTATTCCGGCATTTCCTACAATTCTACAAGAACATTTTTGGTTCTTTTTCCAGTCTTCGGCAGGACTTTTGCACTAAAAAAAGCAGCAAAGCTGCTTTTTAAAGGTTATTTTCTTTACACCACGTTTGTGGGAATCACTGCATCGATGATGCCAATTACAAGTGCTGCAATAAGTGCTCCAAAAAGGTTTACAGTCATTCCGGGTACAAAGAATTGCGTAAGCCAAATAATTAAGGCTGCGATGAGGAATCCGGATATTCCCCTGCCAAATGGAGAGGCATCTATTTTAAATAATCTCTGAATTAACCAGTCCATTATAGCAATGACAATCGCTGCCAATAAAGCATTCCCAAAACCCAAATCTTCAAAACCCGGAGTTAAGAAAGATGTTATCATCAAAACGATAGCTGCCACAATAAACCGGATGATCATACCAATCCAACTTCGACCTTGTCGATCTTGATTGAACTCTCCATTGCGATTTTCATTCTCTACTTTCTGAAATTCGTCTGCCATTTTATCACTCCTTATTCGTTGATTTTTTGTGAAAACTTAAAACTTTTTATTATCAGCGGGTTAATCTATCATAAGCAATTGATGGAAATTTTACTGAATATTTTCCTCAACTGCTTGTATTTGATTTTCCATATTCATTTCTTTATCATGGCGCTCATCGATTGTTATATTGGTGATGACCCGTTGTGCCCCCAAACGAAATGGTGCTTCATGCATCTGTTGAGCGATATTCATAAGCTGCCCTATTGTTCCTTCAATGACAGTCCCAGTCGGAGTTATTTGGTATTTCAAGCCTTGTCTTTCAGCAATCTTGCATGATTCGACCACGAAGCTGCTGAAACTGGCTTGATTTGTTCCAACCGGTATCACACTGATATCTAAAATGGGCATTTCATTCACCTCCATTAATCACCTAAACAAACTTTCTCGTTTATATCTTTCTACAGAAGGAGTTTTTTTAGCCTATGTTTTTTTATCTATAAATTCATTTAAATGTATGTTTATCCATTATATTCCATATAGCAATCCTTCTTTATGTTTATTGAAGCTATTTTTCACAAAATAAAAAAGAGGTATAAACCTCTCTTTATTGCTCGATTTCATTTTTTGAAATCGGACTTTCTGCTTTGCTTTCTTCCTCTTTTATCTCATCCGAAATCGGACTCTCTACTTTGCTTTCTTCCTCTTTTATTTCATCCGAAATCAGACCCTCTTCTATATTGTCTTCCACCATTTTCTCCGGGATATCCTTTTCTGTTTCATCATTGCTTTCCCCCTGCTGTTCTTCTTTGTATCCTTTACGTCTAATCATAAATGTAATTATACCGGCAACGATTAACAGAGCGCTTAGAAGCTGAGAAACCCGGAAGGGACCTAGGTATAAACTATCTGTTCTGAATCCCTCAATGACTACTCTACCGCAGGCATAGAGAATGAAATAGAATAAAGCGATCTCTCCTGACCGCTTCCTCTTTTTCTTGTACAATTGGAGGAAGAAAAAAACCAGGAAATTCCATACTGATTCATAAAAGAAGGTTGCCATATGCCATTGTTGATCTGCATCAATAAAGACTGCTACCGGGAACCACTGCCAGGCAGGATCGGTAATAGCATAGCCATAGGCTTCCTGATTAAAGAAGTTTCCCCATCTTCCAAGAGCCTGTCCCAATATCAGGCTGGGAGCCGCAATATCGGCCAGTTCCCAAAAATCGATCTTTCTCCGGGCCGAGAATATAACAGCAGCAATGACTCCACCAATAACAGCCCCATAGATGGCCAAGCCGCCTTCCCAAATTTTGATGATGCTAACCGGATCGTCCTTATAGAGCTCCCATTCAAAAATCACATAATAAAGCCTCGCACCAATGATGGCCAATGGGATTGCCAACAAACCAAAATCTACAATCATCTCCGGGTCATAACCTAGCTTTTTGGCATATCTCATCGCCAGCAGAATTCCTATAAAAACACCCGTTGCAATGATGACACCATACCAGTAGACCGGTCTGCCAAAAAGCCAAAAAGCAACTGGACTCATATGATTACCCCCTTTTCTTTGTCCATTATAAGTGCCATTCCCTTCCATAGTCAAGACGGTATTTGTAAATTAATTATGAAATATGATCCGTGTTTTTAACCTAATTTCTTGATCTTGGGCCTGATGATAGATTTCTTGATTTTCGGTCTAATGACAGATAATGAGCTTTTCCCTTTATCAAAAATATCATTGAATGATCGAATGACGTCGTAATAATGGATATCTTCCAGTAGGTCGATGTAGTCAAATAGATGAATTTTGTTAAAATAATAAGATATGAACTGAAAACCAATCGCTTCCACTGAATTGAAAATCCTGATGAATTCCCCTGCCTTCTTCTTCTTTATTCTCAAGAAATCTTCAGCCGGCCAAAAATCCTCTTTTTTCTTTTCTATTTCTTCATATATTTTCTCTACAACCACCTCAGGCTGATCAGTTTCTCCACTGATTACTACATGTCCATAGTCTACTTCACCTATAAAGTCTGCATAAAAGGAGTTGTCTATCAACCCCTTTTCATATAAATCATTATATAAGTCGGAACTGCTTCCGAGCAACAACTCCAAGAGTATTTTTTGGGCTATTATTTTCTTCAGTAGCTCTTTTCCCCTCTGTCCCACCTTCGTATCTTTAAAACCTAGAGCAAATATTGGCCGATGCACTGCCAGTTTTTCTTCCACTAAAGCTTGATTGACACTGTGGGGTTCCCTGGGAAAAATTCTTTCAACATTCCACTTTTTAATAGATCTGTTCTCTTTGCAGCGCTTTATCAGCGTATCAAACATTTGACCCGGATCGATATCTCCGGCTGCGAACAAAACCATGTTGGATGGGTGGTAAAAGGTTTCATAGCACTTATACAAAATTTCCTTTGTGATTTCCTGAATTGAATCTACTGTGCCGGTAATTTCTTTTCTAACCGGATAGGATTGATAAAGCCCTTTCAGAAGATTAAAATATACCTTCCACTGGGGATTATCTTCATACATTTTGATCTCCTGGGAAATAATCCCCTTTTCCTTTTCCACATTTTCATCGGTAAAATAAGGCCGTCCCACAAAGTCCACCAGGATTCCCAATGCCTCATAGAAGTTTTCTGTTGATGTAAAATGGTAAGCCGTTGTGGTGAAATTTGTAAAAGCATTGGGTTGTGCGCCTAATCTGGAGTATTCTTCGAAAATATTTCCTTCTTTCTCTTCAAACAATTTATGTTCGAGGAAATGGGCAATTCCATCCGGTACTCTGATAGGCACAGGATCACCAGGTGCAATAAACTCACTGTCATTGGAACCATAATGGGCGATATAGACAGCAAACTGCTTAGAATATCCTTTTTTCGGGATGATGTAAACATCGAGTCCGTTTGGCATCTGCCGGTAAATCATTTTTTCATTTAATCTTTTATGTTCTATTATTTCTTGCATGAGCTTTTCCCTCCATCCTGGAATCGGATAAAAAATAAATCGTGTCGACTTTGATGTTTTGCGAAACTCTGACAATATCGTCGATTTGCACTTTTTTCAATCTCTCAATAAAATCATCCAATGAAAGGGAAAGATTATAAATTGAATTACCTAAATAATGATCCATCAGTTGAAAGGGTTGATCTTGAGCCGATTTGATGGAGTTGATGATACCATTCATTGCGGCTTGATACTCCTCTTTATGAATCCTGCCTTCCTTCATATGTAATAATTGCTCTCTGATGATTTCCAGTGTTTGGGCATATTTTTCTGTTTCTATGCCGGCACCGATCAGCATGATTCCTTTAAACTTATCGATCAAAGAAAAGATATAATATGCCAGACTGGCTTTTTCCCTTACATTGATGAAAAGCTTTGAATGGGGTCCTCCTCCCAGAATGCTGTTGTATAGCACCAGGGGGAAATAATCCTCATCCGAATATTTCACATTTGTCCTAAGGCCAATGTTTAGCTTACCTTGGGAAATGTCCATTACTTCCTCTATAGCCTTTTCTTTTATTCCGACCTTTTTGATTAATGTTCCAGGTATAGTCTTTATTTTTTTCCTCTTCATGACCAGACTTTTTTCCACAAACTTAAGGATTTTTTCAGGTTCTACCGTCCCGACCACAAAGATATCCAGGGGACTTGACTCAACCATATCCCTATAAATATCATATAGCTTTTTGGAATCCAGGCTTTCTAAATCCTCTAACCGGCCAAAAACATATCTGCTGTATTTTTCGTCCTTGCACATTTCCTGAATACATCTCTCCATGCTGTACTGCATCTTATCATTCTGCAAGGACAAAATTCTATTCTTCAAATTTTCTTTCTCCAGCTCCACAAAATCCTTTTTAAATTCACCATTTTCCAACAAGGGTTTATTGATAATGCGGTTGAAAAAATGAAACATTTGAGCAACTGTACTCTCTGAATCAGAAGTATAAGCTTCATTGACAACATCTGCAGAGAACGTTAAAACCTGGCGCTCTCCCTTTTTTTGAACCCCTACATCAAACAATGCACCGTATTGTTCCTCCAAATGTTTTTGTATCTTCTTATAATCTTCAAGCCCTTCACAACCCCTTTGCAGTACAGCAGGTATTAACGCTTGATAGGTATAGTTTTCGTCCAAATCTCGATGAAAGCAATAGCTTATTGTAACGGTTTTGAATTTTTCGGATGGGATGACTGTAAGTCGGATTCCTTCGTCCAGCTGTTTAGAGAACAATTTCTCTTTCACTTTTCTCCTCCTTAACTTTAACGCTTCTGAAAGATAGTATTGATTCGAAAAGAAATACTATTCAAAGAAAAATACACAAATAAAAAATAGGGCTTTTTAGCCCTATCTCTTTATTTAGGTTGTATCCTGTTTAAAAGTTCATTCATTTCCTTCGCAAAACCGGATAAAGGTTTTCCCTTGCTTATATCTTTCAGCATGGTAGTCATACGGCTGTATATATCAGGATCAGCTGTTACTACAACTCGTTTTATGTCTTTATCTGTATTTTTTACAATCTCCTCACATTTTTCTTTAATTGCATTGGTCATCTTACCCTTATACTGGTCGCTGAATTGAACGCCTATCATGGCTGTGTTGCCTGTAATAATACAGGTGGAAGATTCAATTTCCCGCAGGCTTGCTACCCTGTCCGCAATACGCTCTGCCCTGTCCACATACCGATTGTTATCCACTCTGTTATCCAAATCATCTGCATTGTTGTTGTCGGTCCTATTTGGAGCATTGAAACCGTTTAAATCATTGTTCCTTTGAGAATCCCTTGGCGTCACCCGTCTGGGAATAATTCGCGTTTGTTCCGGTATATTTCTGTTATCGCCATTATTCGTTCTGTTGTCAGGTCCGGGTCTCTGCTGCGGTTGAGCACAGGCAACAATCGTGAATATTATCAAGAATAGTGATATAAATACAACTAGGATCTTTTTATAATTCATTATATCGGTTAGTGTCAATATAAGTTCGCAAAATCTATCTGATAACTCCGAATGGCAAGCACGGCACATCGATATTTGAAAGTATTCCGGGGAAATCAAGGGCGAGCGTAAGCGAGTTCATCTTGACC
>Ga0134092_1001359_pt1 | contig 21611 bp, 14 predicted proteins | sample 3_6taG_FD_94454 | JGI IMG/M metagenome (GOLD analysis project Ga0134092, IMG submission 94454) | Switchgrass degrading microbial communities from high solid loading bioreactors in New Hampshire, USA - 3_6_20_6_A3 metaG | ecosystem: Engineered > Bioreactor > Semi-continuous > Anaerobic >... | reverse complement strand
GGGTCTTGATGAAGTAGAGATTATCCGCCAGGAGGCTGGCATCCAGAACCAGCAAAATACCGAATTCCCTGCACACATTGCTGACCTGCCTCAGGTTCTCAAGGGAGAAGGGCTGGCCTCCGATCAAATTGGTTCCCGCTTCCATGCGGACAAAGGCAACTCTTTCAGGGCCATACTTACGAATTACCGCTCGTAGCTTATCTATATCCATATTCCCTTTAAAGGGATAATCGCTGGTTACTTTCAAGCCCTCATCGATGATGAGCTCCTCCACCGAACCACCGTTTATAACGACGTGGGATTTTGAAGTCGTAAAGTGATAGTTCATGGGAACCACCATGCCGGGTTTGACATAGGTCTTGGACAGGAGGTTTTCACAGGCCCTTCCCTGGTGGGCCGGAAGGAAATACTTCGTTCCAAAAATCTCTCTTAACTTATTCTCCAGTCTTGTAAAGGTCTCGGAGCCGGCATAGCTGTCATCGGCCTCCATCATGGCTGCCAGCTGCTTGTCGCTCATGGCATTGACCCCGCTGTCGGTCAGCATGTCCAAAAAAACATCACGATTTTTTAAAAGGAAGGTGTTGTTTCCCGCTTCGGTGATGGCTTCCAAACGGCGCTCAATGGGCAAAAGATTCAATTTCTGGACAATCCTCACCTTGTGCATCTCCAAAGGAAACTTTTCCCCGTAGTAGAATTTTACTTCTGACATCCTTCAATCACTCCAAACTCCTAATCGTATTTTTTCGATGGCAATAAAAAATGCCCTTTGCAGGGCATTTTGGTAGAAAAGATTCCTTATGTGAGGTTCTGTGATCGGCAAAACAATTGCAATATGAAGTTATCGCATCCCACTAAAACAAAATGCAATCCACAGCCGTCCTACAAAGAACCTGACAGATGATCTATCATTTCCTACCATAATACCATGCTACAAGGGTATAGTATCACAATAAGGATTCGGTTTCAAGAGGCAAGAGGGGACACTTTCTACTGTTCTTTCTGAATCTCAACGATGATGCACTCCCAGACCTTCACCACAGGAACCGTGATCTTGATAATATTTAACGTTTGTTCGTAAATCGGGCTTTCATCCCCAAGAAGCTGCCGTACAGAGCCCAGCTTTTCTCTTCGGCCTCCCGACCAATCCAACATGACTTCCATTTGAACATTGTAAAGGGGGATATTCTCCATCAAAGGCCTTTTCCCTGCTCCGTTTACCAGGTGGATTACAAGCTTCTCTTCTTTTTGAAACACAGAAACCTGTAAACCCGGTTGAGGCTTAAATCTTACCCTGGTATCCCGGCCAATCAGCAAATCAACCGCATTGCGGGCATACCTGAAGTGCTCACTGAGCCTGTATTCGCCAATGAGGGAGCCTAATGGAAACAGAAGCGTCAGCACCTTACCCTTCCCCCATTCGTTGAAAAGGCAGAGGGGGATATCGGTGTGGCTCACGGAGAAGGAAGCCCGCTCCGGCGGCGCCCCCACGGCCTCCAGGGGAGAAAAAGGCGGCACCAGGGTCGAGAGGACCTTTGCAGTCGTTCTGGGCCGGACATAGGTCACCTTTCCCCTCAGGGGAATGAGCTCCGTCTCCTCCATTCCCCTCTGCACTGGATTGTCGGTTCCCTCAAATCGGATATAACAGGCGGTCAAATACTCGCTGACCGTCGGCTCCCCATTGATTCCGGCCATTTCTTGAAGGTTATAAAGCCCCTCTACTACTCCGCCTTCCAGGATAAGGCTGCCCCCTTCCGTCAAAAAGCGGCTGAGCATATCAACCATGGTGGAAGTAAGTCGGGTCTCGCTGGGCAGGATAAGGACTTTATATTTTTTGATCCTTTCCAAATTGAGCTGTGCAGGCTTTAGAATGTCAAAGGGAACCTGTACGGATGTGAGGCCCTCCGCCCAGCCCCTGGCATGGCTGCTTCCCTCCCATACAAGGGCCACCTGGGCGACGGACTTGGCATCCTCCATGGCTTCTTCTACTTTTGCAGCCCAGCGATTCACCCGGGCAACCGATTTTAAGATTCTTTTATCCGTAATCGTATCGGGGATACCGGTCAAGGAGTGCCATATGTTTCCCCCGTTGGCCGGAACATTGGACATCCAGTAGAGATATTCCGCAGGAGGCAGGCCCGTATGCCTCCAATCCATGCCGGGGCAGGAGTGGATAATGCCAAAGGGATTGGGCTTTCCCTCCAGGCTTCTGCCCAGGTTCATGGAAAGGGCCGGGTGCCAGATCGGGGGAATATTCTTATGCCCTGCGGATAGCACATTCTGGGACTCTACGCAGATAGCGTCCCCAAAGCGCTCCCGAACCAGCATATCCTCCCCATAGATGTCATAATACATCACAACCGGGATATCTGGCTTTTTGCTCTTGACAAAGGCATACAGCCCTCCCAGGGTATCCTTTTCACAGACCCTTCGCCATCCTGGATCAAAATCCCTTTTGTCCTCCGGAAGGGGCCGGTCGTAGGTTTTTTCGTATTTTCTCCGGCAGATGCTGCAGTGGCATGGAATAAAGCCAGGGTTATTATAGAATATGGCATCGATGTCATACCGGCTCAGCACCTCATCCAAAACCGGCATCGCCACCTCTTCCTTCCGATATCCGCTGTTGATACAGGTAGCCATGAGCAGGGACCATTCCCCCGGCCTCGTGGCACCGATGATCTGGGGCTCCCCGGCAGGGTCTCTCACAAACCACCAGGGCCTTTTTTGATAGATGCTGTCCTCCGCCTTGGAAAAATCAAAGCGGGCAATAAATTTGATGTTCCTCTTATGGCAATTCTCAATGACTTCCTCCAGCAAATCCCAACCTTTTGGCAAATAGGGGTTTTTCGTGTGGTACTCCACCTTTGTATCATACCAGGCATAAATTCCGCCTACATTAAAGCAAAGGGCATTTGCCCCCATCTCTTCCAGCTGCTCCGCCAGCCTGGCCGGATCGATCCACTCGGTATCCTTTATCCGCAAATTCGTTTGAATCACCCTGACAGGCCTTTGCCACCAAAGCTTATTCAACTCATGCGCCTCCTTTTTTTAGTCCAGAGTATCAAGGCATGCTACCCCAAGCCTTTCAGCCCACCTATTCAGTTCCTGTATGATTCCGGCTTCCAATAGAATTTCATCTTTTTCTTCAATCTCCTTCCTGTTCCTTGCAGAATTTTCTCCGGGTATCCGGAGCCCGGGCGCCCTCTTTTCCATCCTGTCAATCATTTCCGTTGTCCTTTTCCGAAACTCCTCCGGTGACATAAGCCCGTCCGGTTTCATCGCGATGGCCGCCTGACAGGCCACCGCCACCTTTCCGCTCAGGGGGTGGGGCTCATCGATTACCTGGCCGCCGGAGAGAATCCCCGTGAGGATTTCGCCCAGCATGGATAAGCCAAAACCCTTATGGCCTCCGATAGGGGCAATTGTACCCTCCATCAATTCGGCGGGATCGGTGGTGGGGTTCCCTTCCCTGTTAAATCCCCAGTGGGAAGGGACCTTTTGGCCCAGCTTAATCCTTTTACCCAATGCACCATAGGAAATATAAGATAAACATATATCCAGTAGGATGGGATAGTCCTTGTCGGTAGCGGCTCCAAATCCCATGACCTTCTCCGGCCTGCCCGGCGCTCCCATGATCGGACCGCCCTTTGTAAAGAGGACCGCCAGATAGCCTTCCTCCACCGCCTTTTCAATATAGGGTGCAGAGGCCAGATAGTGGTTGCTGTCGCTGATGCTGCACAGGCCGATGCCATATTCGTCCGCCAGCCTTTTTGCCCTTTCCATGGCAAAAAAGCAGCATACTTCACCGGGCCCGTTATCCCCGGAGTAGCTTTCCAGGGCAGCAAACTTGTTCAGCAATCTAATCTGCGGATTGGCATTGATGTCTCCGTTGCAAATCGCCTTGAGCCTTCCGGGCAGATCATAGATGTCATGATGCCCAACCCCCCTGGCTGTTGCCCGGATAAACACCTCCGCCATGGTTTTTGCATTCTCCTGTGATAACCCTGAAGCGTGGATCAAGTCGTAGATAAAATACTTCAGCCTGCTCCATCTTACTCTGTTCATTCCTATCTCTCCCCTGTACTATTTGTGCTTATATATATTGTACATAGCTGCCCTTATTTCCTTCTATTTCAAAAAAGAAAGATGGAGCCCTTCCAGGCTTGTTCCAATTCAATGGGGTATGGGATACATCAGGCTGTGAAAAAACAACAAAAAGTGCAATTGACTTTTCTGATCCATCCGAGTTTTCGCACAATCTGACGTTTTCGATATTAAAAATGGGGACAATTCACCGTGTCAAGACTCATCCTTGCCGTGAAATGTCCCCCGATGTCAAGATTATTCCCCAATTTGTCATGGTCCTTACCGGATCAGCTTTTCCCACCTGGCATACTGCTCATCCCTTTTCCTAAGCAGGGTCTCATATTCACGATAGCGTTCATAGGGGGTCTCTTCGTTAAAGGAGTTTTCCATTTCCCTGATGGCAGCCTCCAGGCTTTCAATCTCCTTTTCCAGGGCCTCTGCTTCCCTTTGACGGACCGATTCTTCAGATGGAGCGCTTTTCATTCCCCGGGCGGCTTTCGCCAGACCCTTCTCCTGAACCGGCCGGCCGCGGTTTTCCGGCTCCAGCTTGGCTTGCCGGTAAGCTTCGTAGTTGCCTTTATAGGATTTGATCTTCCCACCGGAGATCTCCAGTATCCTGTCTATGCAATGGGTCAGGAAATACCGATCGTGGGAGATGGCAATGACAGTGCCCCGAAAGGACCGGAGGGCCTCCTCCAGGGCCTCCCGGGTCGGAACGTCCAGATGGTTTGTGGGCTCATCCAACAGGAGGCAGTGGGGCTCCTCCAGCATGATCTCTGCCAGGGTCAGCCTCATTCGCTCTCCCCCGCTCAATACTTTGATGCACTTCTCAACCTGGTCTCCGTAGAAGCGGAAGCGGGACAGGAGCCTTTTCGCTTCGGCCTCCGTCATTTCCTTTTTGGCCATGATCTCCTGAAGCACGGTCCTGTTTTCATCTTCAAAGGAGATCACCTGGCCGATATGGCCGTATTTCACCCAGGAACCGAGGCGGGCAAAGCCTTCAAAGTCCAGATCCTTTCCCATGAGAATCCTAAACAGGGTGGTTTTCCCGCAGCCGTTTGGCCCAACGATTGCCACATGCTCGCCTCCCCGGATTAGAAATTCGGCTCCGGAGAACAATACCACATCCCCAAAACGTTTTGTCAAGTTCTCCGCCCTGGCAATCTCTGCACTGATATGGCCTGCACTTGCAAAGCTCAGCCTGAGGTTATCCCCTTTATGCAGATGCTCCCGGTCCATTGCCTTTGCCACGCCCTCCGCGAGCTCCGCCTTCATCCTCTCCAGGACCTTGGCCCTGCTCTGGGCGCCCTTGATGTTTTTCACGCTTCTTAAGGTGACCATCTGGCGGTTTGTGTGGTTGATCTGCCAACGGAGCCTCCTTTTTTCCCGCTCCAGAAAGTCGCCCCTGATCCTTTTCTGCTCCATAAAGCTGGAATAATTCCCGCTTCTTTCAAAGAGGGTTCCTCCGTCCAGTTCGGCCACCCTGGTCGATACCCGGTCCAAAAAGTACCGGTCATGGGATACTATAAGAACGCCTCCCTCAAATTTGCAAAGGAAGCTTTCCAGCCATTCCATCGCTTGAATATCCAAATGGTTGGTGGGCTCATCCAGTATCAGCAGGTCAGGCTCCTCAAGGAGCAGCCTTGACATGGCGACCCTCATCTTCTCCCCGCCGCTTAAGCGCTCAAGGGGCAGGGTCAGGGCTTCTTCCCGTAATCCCAGCCCGAGCAGGATGGCTTTGACCTTGGCCTCTATCGAGTATCCGTCCATCGCTTCGTACCGGTCCACCAGCTCGGCATAATCCTTTAAGAGCTTTTCCGTTTTCTCAGCGTCATCCCTCCGGCTTGATTCTTCCATCTGCCTCTCTAAGGCCCGGAGCCTTTGCTCCATTCGGATCACCTTTTCAACCTCCAAAGCCCTGCTGCACTCCGAGATTTCCTTTAAGTCCTGGGAGAGATAGCCCACCTTTGTCTGCCTGGCCCGGATCACATATCCTCCGTCCGGGGTCTCCAGGCCCATGGCAATCCGAAGGAGGGTAGACTTCCCGGCCCCGTTGGGGCCGATTAAGGCCACCCTTTCTCCCCGCTGTACCGTAAGAGTAACTCTATCAAGCACCCGCTGATTTCTGTATTCCTTTACAATGTCCTGAAGTACTAATAAGCTCATATTCATTCCTCCCTGTGCTTTTTCCCTTGCCCGAACCTCTTGTTCCATTCCGGCTTTTCTGAAAAAAGGCATAGAAAAAGACCGCGAACATAATCCCGCGGCCTTCCCAGGGCTTTGACTGATTCCGGCAGAAGAAACTGAAAAAGCCGCGGAATCGGCAATGCTTTCCACGGCTCCCAATTGCATGACGGTACAAGCAGGCCTCCAATATGCAAAAAAAGCACAGAAGAGGGCTGGATCAAAAGTCCTTTACCCATACAGAACCCGGTAGCCTGGGAGAATCCGAAAAAAAGACAACAGCAAACAAAGCCCTTTGAGAACCGGAAACTACCGATTCCCCCTCAGGGATGCTTTTTGTCCATGGCTCCTATCTCCAGGCACCGGCTACTTGGAAATTAGGCTCCGCACAAAGCATCACCGGTATTATGCTCTTTGGTCATTGTACGGAGCAGATTCCGAGGCCCAGTGCCAGTGTATTGAGTGCAAGATCAAACATATAGACCCTCCTACACCGGCTCTGCATGAATGCTGATATTATGATATTTTTACTCTATTATCATACCCTATTTGATTGAGAAAAACAAGTAAATTTTAACAATGTATGGGGACACATCTCTGCTGCTAAGGAATGGAGACACTTCACTGCCTCGAAGGCCATCCTTGCTGTGAAATGTCCCCGATGTGATCCTTGTTGAGAATTGTCCCCTATTTGCCCCATGAGAGCTTTATCTCAACCGTACGGCGTGCCTCTCATAGGCATTGCGCACAATTTCCTCGATGCTGGCCTCCTTGATATTCAGGTAGCTCACCTTGAAGTTATCAATAAAAAACCTCAGGGCTTCCGCCGTTTCGATCTGATGCCGGTTGGCAGCGTAAACCTTGCGCTCCCTTTCATCCGATAAAAGCGTCAGCCGGGGATCCACCGCCTTTTCCCCGTTTGAATCAGCAAAGACCACCGTTATGGTATAATCTCCGCCGTAATACTCCTTGAATTTTCCCAGAGAATTGTTAAACAGAAGCTTTCCCTTGTCGATCATGATGATCCTGTCGCAGATCTGCTCGATGTCATCCATATCATGGGTCGTCAGCATCACGGTTACCTTTCTTTCCCGGTTGACCTGCCTGATGAACCTTCGTATTTTGTTCTTGGCCACCACATCCAGGCCGATGGTCGGCTCATCCAGATAGAGGATGTCAGGGTCATGCAGCAGCGCCACCACGATCTCGGCCCGCATCTTCTCCCCCAGGCTGAGCTGCCTGACCGGCCTTTTTAAAAAGTCCTCCATCTCAAAGAGTTCGATATAGAACTTGACATTTCGCCTATAGACCTCATCGTCAATCCTGTAAATCTTCTGAAACAGGTCGAAGGTATCCTCCATGGGCAGGTCCCATTCCATTGAAGACCGCTGCCCGAAGACCACTCCGATCCTTTTGGCATTTTCCTTTCGGTTCAAATGGGGGATTCTGCCGTCCACGTGGATGACGCCTGAAGTGGGAACCAGGATGCCCGCCAGCATCTTGATCGTTGTGGACTTGCCCGCCCCGTTGGGCCCTATGTACCCGACCAGTTCCCCCTTTTCCACTTCAAAGCTGATGTCGTCTACCGCTTTGACAATGTCATATTTTCTGTTAAAGAGGGATACCAGGGCACTTTTTAAGCCCTTGTCCCGATGGACCACCTTGAACTCCTTTACGACATTTTCCACTTTTATATAAGACATAGAAACGCTCCTCTCAAGTACCCGTCCCCTGATAACGGTTTATTCCATACTGCCAGAACCTGTAGGCAATAAAGAAAAGGAAGCACCCCACCGGAAGGGTTGCATACTGGAGGGCCGGGTGAAAGATGTAGTCTTCCTTTCCCAAAAAAAGCTGTGCCGGATAGAAATTGATGAACGCATAAGGCAGTATAAAGGTCAGAATAAATTGAACCACCCTGGGATATAAAGAAATAGGATAATTGATGAATTGCCTCATATTCCAGTACAGGATTCCGCTTAAATTCCACCGGAGCATCCAGATCGAAGGTACACTGGTCATGATAATGGCTGATGCATGGATCAGCGCCGCCCCCAGGATGGACAAAACCAGCATCAAAAGCATCAGAGGGGTTAAGCGTATTCCAAGGCCGGTAAAGGATATCACAATCGTAAGGGTTGATAAGCTGATGTGGCTGACATAGCCCGTATTAAAACCGTTGCATATGAGATATAAAAAGGGGTTGACAGGCTTGGTGAGCACCGCATCCAGCCCGCCGCCCATCACCAGCTCATCAAGGCTTCGGGCGGTGTTGAAAAAGAAAAATGCGGCCAGGGCATAGGAAAAGAGGTTCAAGCCATAAAGCAGCAACACTTCATAGGCTGTCCAACCGTTTAGCTCATGAAAGGCATTCACCAGCAGCCATGTAGTGAAAAAACCTGCTCCATAGCTCAGGGCCTGGGCAATGGCCCCGGCAATAAAGGAGCCCCTGTAGGATACAATGGATGATATCCGGATTCTGATAAACTGCAGGTACAATTTGAAATAATGCAACACCTCACCCCCCAAATACCATAATCTTCTTCTGGGCTTTCCTCCAGAGAACTGCCTCCAAAAAGACCAGTATCACAATCCAAAAAAGCTGCATCGCCAAAACTCCCTGCATGGCGGAGAGCTCCGTTCGCCCCAGATAAAAGGCCACGGCCTCATAGGTGATATACCGAAAGGGCAAAAGGTAGCTTATCTTGTTCAAAAACTCCGGGAAAAACCACAGGGGAACGATAGTTCCTGCAAAGAGGGTAAACATGGCGTCCTCCGCCCAGCTGATGTACCAGGTGGTTTGCAGCCAGAAGGCAAGCATTCCCATGATGTATGAATAATAAAAGTAAATGACACCGCCCAGCAGAACACTTATAAAAAATAACAGATAACGCAGCGGATCATAGGGGAGCTTTATACCAAAAATCACTAAAACAGCGCCATAGATGGGAAGCGTGTAGAGCAAAAAACTGGCGATATTCTCACCGATACTCTGGGCTATGAGATAGGCTTTCAGATTGTACGGCCTGATCAAATCGGTGGAAATTGCGCCGCTGCTGATTCTGTTGCTGAGTCGGTATCCGGCCTGTGATATGCTGAAAAGGCCGAGAAAAGCCGTAATCGCCAGATAATTGATCATATCATGGAAAGTCGTTCCTTTGACCTCGGGATTTGCCCGGAATAACGCCCACCACAGGCTAATCTCCACAAAAAGCCTGGTGATCATGGCAATATAATTGATGATCAGATAACCTCTATACTGAAAGTTCCGTATAAAGGTCAGCTTTAAAAGCGCTGTAAACAATAGACCCCCCTCCCTCTTTATAGATATCAAGAGCTTTTGCTGCATTTATGCAAATATGAGATATTGAAGCAGGCAACCCAGCAATTGCCATGGTTTAATTTTTGAATATTCGCCGCAAAAGGTAAATTTCCTGCATTTTTCTTTTATAAGCGCGGAAAGCTTCTTCTGACCTTCCCAATTGATAGTTGCCTACATCTTGATTCGGCCACCGGGAGCCCCGGTTAATCAAACGGTAGATCTTGTCTTATGACCGCCGTATGGTAAAATAAAGTTAAAAAAGCCACCATTTAGGGGGAGTATCCATGAGAATGAAAGAAGACAGAGTTTTTTTTGATCCGGACGGCATCCTATCCTTGAGCATAACTGCGGGCCTGGAAATCCTGATAAACGGCTCGAATCTGCTTGGAAGCCCGGTCAAAGAAGAGCTTTTGGACGATCGAATTCTTTTTCATACCGAATGCGGGCTTCTAACCCTGACTTCCGAAACCATCTCCCATGACGGCCTATTCTGGAGTGAGGAATTAAAAAGCCTACAGGAGGATACGAAAATAACCCGAATTACCTGTATATATCAGCCCGATCGCCCACTGATGATGGATCGATTCTCGGTATCCTTTGATTTTTTCAGCGGGAAACCGGAGCTGTGGGAAGAGGCGGCACAATCCTTTCACTGGATCCCGAATATCAAAACCAAGCCTTACCATATCGCCGGCCACCACACCTTCCGATCTCCGGCTGTGATTGTCACCGCCAAGGGCTTTGGGGCGGCCTTGATACCGGATCTTTTGTCGATCGTGGAAAAGCCGGAGCCGGGCAGATACCTTGACCTGCACTTCGGGGAGCCGGGTGAGGATATCGGCGCTCCAAGGCTTGAATACGGCATCTGCTCCAATTCACCGGACGGCCACGTGTATTACAAGGCGGACGGCAAGAAAACCCCCGTTGACGAATCGGGCGTCTCCTTAAGCTTCTACCTCCTGCTCATGAAAAACACCCCGGAACATAAGGTCCCGGGGCTTGTGGCAGCCTTTCACTGGAACAAATTTGCCAGGATCTATGAATCCAAGCTTTTGCCTCAAACGGTGCCCTTTGCAAAATACGCTGAATACGGGAACAACATGGCCCTAACTCTCCTGTGGCAGCAGGGTCCGAAGGAAGATACGGGCGGCATCGTTTTGTCCACCTTCCGGAAAAGCGACGGGACGGTAAGGGGCCGGGAATATGCCGATGATCTATGGTTCCACTGCTGGTTTAACAATATGAGAACGGCGACGGAGCTGGCGGAATTCGGGCAAAGGGAAGGAAAAAGCCTTTGGGTCGACAGGGCCTTTGAAATCGCCCGCTGCCTTCTTTCGTCTCCGCAAAAAGACGGGATCTTTCCAACGATTTATGCTCCCCATGACGGGGGCTGGATTGCTTCCAGCCAGCAGGGCGGCGGCAAGCACCTTTTCAGCCTGCCGGATTGTGCCTGGGCAGCCCTGTGGCTCCGAAAGTTCATTCGTGAATACGGCAGTCTCCAAGGGGCCGAGGAATTCCTTTCTAATTTCCGAAATTTCCTTTACAGGCATCAAAACAGCTCCGGCGGTTTTCCCTGCTGGGTATTCGCCGATACATTAAAGCATGACGACAGACTGGAGGATACAACAGCCGGTGCGCTGCCGGTATGGTTTTTGGGCGAAGAGCTCCTGTCGGGCTCCGTCCCTGCTGAAGAGCTCGATAAGGCTCTAAATGCCGTTGTCAGGGGTGCCGATTTTCTCATTTCACACCCCATCAGGGAAGTGAAATTTGAGGATTTCGAGCTCTATTACTCCTGCTCCTATAAGCCCCTGGGCTATTTTGACGAATACACCAAGCTCTACGGCCAAAATACACTGGCGATACAATGGTGTGCCGAAAGCCTGAGGACTGCATACCTGTTAACAGGCAAGCAAGAATACCTCGATGCTGGATTGTTCTGCTTAAACCTTCTGTCCCTCTACCAGCAGGTATGGAATACACCCCATCTCGACTTTTACACCTTCGGCGGCTTCGCGGTCATGAATACCGACGGCGAGTGGAATGACGCCAGGCAGGCCCAGTTTGCGGAAACCTATATGAACTACTATGACCTGACCGGTAAACCCGAATACTTCAAGCGGGCGGTGGCGGCGGCAAGGGCCGGCTTTGCCCTGATGGCCATAGAAGAGAACCGGGAGGTTTGCCCGAGGAACTATGCCGGTTCTCCGACACAGCGAGATCCCCACGGCGGCAGCGCTGAGAATTACGGCCATGGGGGAACCAACCAGAGATCAGGCACAAGCGGTTTCCACTGGGGTACCGGAAGCGCCCTCGTAACGGCAGCCAGGATCAAAAAGCGATACGGGGATCTGCTGATCGATTTGGATTCCCGGGAAGCATTCGGTATTGACGGTATTGTAGTGACGAAAACGGAATTTGGCAATCAAGGAATTACTCTGGAGATAGAAACTTTAGATGAAATAACGGAGTTTCAACTCACTTTCAAGAGTGGCACGTCCCCTGTTCCCAGGGTCTATATCAAAGGGTTCTCCGTAGCCGGGGAAAAGGACGGCCGCTACCTGGTAAAGCGCATTTGAGCCTCGGCCTTGGGTTTTCTCCTTTAAAACCTGCAGGGATTTCTTTAACGGCTTTGTCAGCCGCGAACATGGAACAGAAACGGGAAGTTTCTCCCGTACGGGGATTTGCTTTATGGCTTTGTTAGAGCCTTTGTAAAAAAGGGGTGAGCTTACTCTCACCCCTTTTTTTATGCTCTCCTCTTTGTCTCACACTCTCAAAAACGACGAAAAAAGCTATGTAGCAAACGGAGTACTCCGCTTTAGCCTCATTATATCAAAAAGTATATATTTTCTGTGCATTTCAGGAAAGGGTAACAGTTTATATCAAAGATAATATTATGATAGCAAAGGATGTTCTTTTTGCGAGGTGTGATATTATGCTATCCAGTGCGGAGTTTATAAAGCAATCCCTGGCCCTACATCTGTTTTTCGGCAGGATCATGAAGGAGCATTCATTCTTTCTGCAGGTGGCCTTTACCCCGAGGGACAGTGGCTATTCCCAACAGGCAGATGCTTTTCGAAATGAATTCGACCGATTTTTGGGAGATGTGATTGCCCTTTCAAACGGTGTGGTTGACCCCGAGGTCCTTGAATCGGGTGAAGTGGTCACCCCCTATACCCTGAGAGCGGAAATGGGCTCTTCCTTTTATACGGGAGTTCAGATCCCCTTTGGGCTTACGCAGGCGGAAAGCAGTTTAACTGGCGGCGTAATAACCGGGCCCAACCCCATCCTTGAGCAAAGGGTTGCCATGCTCAATCAAAGGGTGATGCCTTTGCTTGCTTCTTTGATCCAGTTTAAGTCCAATATCCTGTCAAATGTTCTGTCCTGCAGGATGTTTACGCTCAATTACCCCCTGCTGATCGATCATATTATGAGAGAAGCAAGGCTCTATCTCCAGACGGTGCAAAGGCTTCAAAACAGGGAGGAAATCAATGCGGAAAAAGACATCTATGAACAGGAAGCATTCTGGAACAGGATTATGGCGGAGCATGCAAAGTTCATTCGCGGCCTGTTGGACCCTACGGAAAACGAGTTATTCAATACCGCCAACAATTTCGGAAATGAATTTGATAAGCTGACCGCTGAAGCATTAAGGGCCATAGACTCAACCCGCCCATCCCCAAACGTGACAAGGGAAAGCCTCAGGGCCACAAAAGCGATCCGGGACTTTAAGGAACAGGGAACACAGGGTTTGATTGAGTGCAAAATTCGATCCATTATCCTGCCTTTGCTCGGTGACCATACATTGCGGGAGGCCAATCATTATCTGCGGCTCTTGAAGAAATTTGAGGGCATGGGGAGGAACACCGGAAGACGATAATAAAGCGGGAAGGGTTTCGATCTTGCTGATAAGTCCGAAACCCTTCCGTTTTTTAGATCGCCTCTAGATTACTCCGTTCCTTCCCATATCACGATGATGTCCCCTTCCCCCGAACCGTAGATACCGTCCTTGCGCTCCAAGTAGATGCACTCGATATCGGATTCATAAACCGGAGATAACAGGTTGAAGGTTGCATATACGCGATCAATGCCGTCAAGGTTATGAACCAGCCAGGATAAGCCGCTTGTGGATTTGTTCACCGTGGAAACGTCGTCCTTGAACTTAATCCTTATCTCGTAGGCCATGTTCAGAATATCATCCTTGTGCTCTTTGATATAGGCTTTATACTCGTCACTGCCGTGCTCCATTCCCTCCGGAAAATAAAAACCCTTCAAGTACTCGGTTGCCGGGAATTTATAGCCACCCAGCTCAACAGTCTGGCCAATCTTGTCGATGATGGAGAGTTCGATTTTCACCGGTGTAATCCGCAGGGACTCCAGGGTCAGGGTCGCATCACCGATTTCAAAGGTTTTCATGGGGGTATAGGCAGCTGAATATATTTCGTTTTCCATTTCATCCAGCTTAAAGGAAACCGTCAGTTCGTCGGCATATTCGATATACCGAATATTCCCGGTATATTCTCCGGATTCGTCAACTTCATCAAAAGCAGAAAAGAGCCTTGTCAGGGTCAACCTGTATTCTCCTGCTTCACTTAAAGGAAGGGACAGGATGATTTTGACCGTATCAGCCGGTTCTTTCCCGAGGAAATGCAGCACTTTGCCTGCCAGCAAGCCTTTTTCTCCCATGTGATCCTCAAAAATTGTCTCATACTTCTCGTGGATTCTGTATTTGATCAGACGCTCCAGCTTCAATGTATCGTACAGCAGAGCGGTTCCTTTGAAGGGAGTGGTACCACTTGCAAGGGTCAGATAAAGGTAGCCGGTGTCGCCATCCCGTACTGCCTTTTCTACCGTCAGCGTAATCTGATCCTTTGAAACAGTCTGATCAATGAAGACAGCGTTTTGATCGATCAGCTCTTCCTCACGGGTAAATACCCGTTTGATCGCTTCTCCCACACTGACGGCGGCATCAAGAACTTCTGCCCTATAGGCGTATGCCGTTATGGCTCCTCCGAGCATCAGCACTACGGCAACTGCGAGTGCGACTCTACGGTGCAGGGGCGTAAAACTGCCTGCCAAATGCTGATAGCCTGCTGCCTTTTGCTCTTTCGCAATCTTTGCCAGGGTCTTTTGCCTGATTCTCTTTTCAACGCGGCGCGGAAGCCTTTTGACATCAAGTTCGGGCAGCTCAGAATCTGAAATGTCCATAAGCTTCTTTAGAAATTCATTCATTTCACGCCCTCCTCCTTCATAAGATACTCTCCTCCTTCATGAGTGATTCCACAGGCAAGCAAGCGTTTCCGTATCAGCTTTTTACACGAATACAGCCTGTTTTCAACATACTTCGGCTTGACCCCGATCGCCCTTGCGATCTCCTTCACGCTTTGGCACCAGTAATAGCGGAGTGTAAAGATCTTGCTGTCCAACGGATCGAGGCTGCTTAACACTTTTCGTATGCTCTCGGACTCCATATTCTGAATCACCTTCTCATCCACTAGCCCGGCCTCCAAGATCTCCCGATCAAGCTCTTCCTCACAGCGCCGTCCCTGTTGCTTTAACCGATTGATGGCCTGCCGCCGGGCGATGGTGATCAGCAGCTTCTTGGCTCCGTCCCCCGAAATGTCGTACTTATCTGCTTTCCAGAAGGCGTAGAAGACGTCGGATACGACTTCCTCAACATCTGCCTTGCGGTCATGTCCGAGAATTCCCGCAACAACCGCATATACAAGTGCGGTATACTGCTTCATGAGCTCTTCCAATTCCCTCGTATCCATCATTACCACTCCCCTTCACCTATATAATCAACGGAAAGCCCTCTTTTCACTTGGATTATTGTAAATTTTTTATTATAAAGCCGATTTTGCATAATAATCGGACATTTATCCTAATACCCGTCTGCAGCCTTTTTCTCCACAGTTGATTCATTTCTATAATACCGAATGGGTATGCCCGGGGACTTGAATTTGTTCTAATTTCGGTCGTCTTTATATTGCTCAATGCAACAAGGAGTCCTTGTAATGTTCTAATCACGCCAAAAAACGGGTAAGCTTCACACTTACCCGTTTTTTGCGCACCCAAAGTATTATCGGCAAACTACTCCCTTTTCTATTCGGATTCCTTTGCATATACAATCATCCGGATTCTCTCTTCGCTGAGGCAAAAATCCTTTGAAAGCTGTTCTATGCTGACACCGCTTCTATACCTTTTGGATATTTCGGCATTCCTTATACGCAGTTCCTCTTTGGTTCCGTTTTGAGATCCCCAGGGCTTCCTAGTTATGCGTGGGATGTAGATGTTACTTTTCAGGAGTAAGCTCCTCCATCAGCTTGTTTATTAAGTCTTTGATCGCTTCTATGGCTTTTTCCGGTGCCACCTTCATGGAGATCTTTTTGTCCCTTGTGACGATTTCAACGCAATTGTCCTTCAGGTTCCTCGGACTGACGATCACCCGGATCGGCACACCGAGCAAATCTGCATCTGAAAACATGACACCGGCGCTTACATTCCTGTCATCATAAATGACTTCGATATTTTGCCCCTGCAAATCTTCATATAACCCATCGGCCAGCTGCTTTACTTCTGCATTGTCCGCCCGAACACAGCAGATGTGGACCTGCCAGGGTGCTATGGATATAGGCCAGATGGGGCCGTACTCGTCATGGTGGGCTTCACAAACGGAGGCTGCCAAACGCCCTACTCCGATGCCGTAGCATCCCATCACCGGGTACTTGGTGGTTCCGTCCTTATCCAAATACTGCATACCCATGGCTTCCGTGTATTTCGTGCCCAGCTGGAATATGTTTCCTACCTCGATCCCCCGGGAGATCGTAATGGAATGTTTGCCGCATTTGGGGCAGATGCCGCCATCGGTAATTTTCGCAAAATCATGATACTCTACCTTGCCCAAATCGCGCTCCATATCCAGGCCTACATAATGGTGCTCGGGAATGTTGGCACCGCAGGAGAGGTTATTGGCTCCTTCAAGGGACCTGTCAAAAAGTACCGTATAGTTCCCCTTCAGGTTATAGGGCCCGATATATCCAACTTTTAAGCCGCTATCCTCAGTAACGGCAGCGGGATAGATCTCTTCTCCGAGGAAATTTCTCAGCTTTGTTTCATTGACGTCCAGATCCCCGCGGATAAACAGTACGACATACTCATTATTGGATTTCTTCTGGTAAACAACCGCTTTGCAGGATTTCTTGGTCGGCATATTCAGGAAGTTGCATACATCTTCAATGGTATGGATATTGGGCGTATGAACGAGGGTCAATTCTTTGGAAACCTCATCCCGTTCATTTTCAACGATGCTCTCAGCGGCTTCCATGTTAGCCCGGTAATCGCACTCTTTGCAGAGGGCAATGGTGTCCTCTCCGACAGGGGTGAGCAGCATAAACTCATGGGAAATACTTCCGCCCATCATGCCGGAATCCGAGGCAACCGATATGACATCGGGAATTCCCGCTCTGGCGAATATCCTTTCATAGGCCCGGTGGCACTTCGCATAATACTGCTCCAGGTCTTCCTGGGATGTGTGGAAGGAATAGGCATCCTTCATGGTAAATTCACGGACCCGGATGAGGCCGCCTCGAGGACGAGCTTCATCCCTAAACTTCGTTTGGATCTGATAAATCATGAAAGGATACTTTAAATAGCTTTGGCCATACTCCCGAACAAGCTGCACAGCCGCTTCCTCATGGGTCATGCCGAGAACCATGTTGTTGGCGTTCCGATCCTTGAAGCGCAACAGCTCACTTCCGACGCTTTGATATCTTCCCGATTCCTCCCAGAGGGATGCCGGCAGCACTACGGGGAATAAAACCTCCTGCCCGTCTATGGCATCCATCTCCTCTCGAATGATCTGCTCGATCTTTCGTGTAATGCGCCGGAGAGGAGTATAGGACGAGAAAATGCCATTGGCCACATACTTCATATAGCCTCCCCGAATCATCAGGGCATGGCTGTCAATGACGCAGTCAGCCGGCCTTTCCTTAAACCTTTCTCCTACCAGTCGATCCATTTTCATATTGAAAAACCTCCTGTGTTATTATCTTGCTTTATTTAAAATAAAAACCCTAAGCTGACAAAATCAACTTAGGGCGAATTTTACAATCCACGGTACCACCTAAATTCAGAAGAAAATCTTCTGCACTCTACGGCACAAAATGCATAAGCATTCTATGCCTTTCCTTATAACGGAGGAGATCCGGTGAAGCTTACTGGACAAATCGTTCAGCTCACAGCTCAAAGAGGGGTTCAGCATTCCTTCATTGAAGATTTTCACCGACCATCTTCTCTCTGCAAAATCCAGAATGCCTACTATTTCTTTTCATAGCTTTTCACATTTTAATACGTAAAATTGTAGCAAATTACAGGAAGAATGTCAACGGTCTGTATGTTCTCAATCATGCAGGCTGCCCTGTTCACCCGCCTTTGCTAGAATTCCCTTTTTTTATAGAATGATAGGGACAAAGAATAGGAGATTAGCAGCATGACAAAGGTGATTCCCAGTAAAAGCAATCCTATTTGTAGATCCGATCGTTCCATGAAAAATGCTACTATATTTTCCACCGCTGCGGGACTCATTCTTTCTTTGAAGAAATTAACAACATAGGATGCCGATCCAAAGAAGGTAAAAAACAACAAAAAGTGAACGGCTTTCGATTTAATATATCCTAATTTAAATAATATAGGAAGATAGATTCCATTAAAAAGGCCCACTGCAAACAATCCGTAAACAATTCCCTCCAGGCTCACCGGATGAACTTCAATAGGCAAATTTACGATCTCTGCCACCATATCGATGATCATATATGCGACTATGCCAATAGTGGAATACACAATCAATGAAAGATACTTTGCCAGTACGATATTCCTTCTGGAAATAGGCAAGCTATTGAGCAGGATATGAGAATTCGTCTTATCCTCACTGGCTGAAGACGATGCAACAAGGATGTAATTGATGGTTACAAGAGCAATTGCAAGGATCGCACTTCCCAGCTTCTCCGGAAAAATCAGCACGAAGAATATAATATACAAAAACCCGATGAGAATAGCCCTTTTCTGTATAAGAATATCCTTTAGAATGAGGTTAAGCATTGAAATCCCTCCTTGTATAATACAGCATGACATCCTCCAGGGACGGCTTTTCTATTACGACACGATCCTTGTAGAGCCTTCTTATTTTGTCCTTATCGCTGACCAGGCCTTCAAATCCGAATGAAGTCTCTTTGATGCCGATGAAATCCTTTCTCATTTCCTTATCCAACAGGCTCCTGTCCCCTTTAACAATCCCGTAATTGTCCAGAATATCGTCCTTTGCGCTACTAAAAACGATCTCTCCGTTATGGATCAAGGTAATGTAATCCGCAATTTTATCAAGATCCGATGTGATATGGGTAGAAAAGAAGATTCCTTTATTTTCATCCTGGATCAAAGAAGATAAAATATCAAGTAGCTCACTTCGAATCAGCGGATCCAGTCCGGAGGTCGGTTCATCCAGGATGAGCAGTTCCGCCTCATGGGACAGGGCAATGGCCAGTGAAAACTTCATTTTCATGCCTTTGGAAAGAGCCTTGATCTTCTTCCTGGGCGGCAGATCAAACTCCTTGAGATATTTGGCAAAGGCTTGATCGCTCCAATTTTTATAGACGGGTGCAATAATCCCCTTCATCTCCTGGATGGTCAGCTCCTCATAAAAATAGCTTTCATCGAATACAAAGCCAATCCTGTTTTTGATCTCCTGTTCATGCTTGATATTGTCAAGCCCAAAAACCTTGATCTCCCCTCCGTCTTTCTTCAGAAGATTCATAATGAGTTTGATCGTGGTGCTTTTCCCGGCCCCGTTCGGTCCGATAAAACCCATGATGAATCCCCTTTCCAGGGAAAAACTGATATCCTTTAGAGTAAAACCTTTGAATTCTTTTCTCAAGTTTTTGATTTCCAAAATCGCGCTCACTTTAATCCTCCTCGTAGTAAATTTTCAGCATCTCCTGCATTTCCGTCAGGCTCAAGCCAATTGCTTTTGCGGAAAATACTGCCTCTGCCAACTTTTCCTCTACAATTTTGATCCTGGCCTCCTTCAAAAACTCTTTATTTTGTGCTGCCACATAGGAACCCTTGCCGGGGACTGTAAGGATAAAGCCCTCTTTCTCCAATTCTTCATAGGCTCTTTTTGTCGTAATCACGCTGATTTGAAGCTCCTTCGCCAGATTTCTTATGGACGGCAGCGCTTCTGATTCCGATAATTCTCCGCTGATGATGGCATCCTTAATCTGTTTTGCAATTTGTTCATAAATAGGTTCCTGAGAAGAGTTCGATATGATGATGTTCAATCGCTCTCACCCCTTTATGGCGTTCATACCGTTCATATGCAGTATATACAGTAATTACAGAATTGTCAATATAGGAAACGTTTTTTTAATCACCGGGCTTTTTCTTTGAAGCGAATATTGCTTTCCGTCGAAATCTTCGCTTCTTACCTTTTTAGCAGTTCTCACTGCAGATTCAAAGAGACTGAAAATGCTTTCAGTCTATGCAAGTTCCTATGCGTTTCTTTCTTTGTTCCCCGTTTGCGGGAGCGAAACTACAAAAGGAGAACAAAGGCTTTGTTTTTCATTGTCTTGCCATGATGCTTTCGCTTTTACCCATTTAGGGCTTATGCATCAGGTGCCCAGTTAATGGTTATACTGTAAAACAGGTGATAATGAAATGGTTCGAATCATAAAAAAACGAGGGAAAACAAAAAAGCATGACACCGGACATGACGATCCCCATGTCGATTCATACGAGCCGATACCGGAATCAATTGAAGCGATTCAGAGTAGACTTGGCGAAATATTCTCCGACTGCAGCGATTTTAAGTTCCGGGAAATTACATATGAAAAAAAGGGCTTGATCCGGATACTGGTGGCCTATATCAACGGTTTTGTTGATAAGAGATCGCTGAATCAGGATGTGATCCGTCCAATCCTTGACTTTTTCTCAAATACGGAACTGCATGAAACTGACTGTATATATGAACTGCTGAAAGAATGCGTGATCGTCAACGACGAAATCAATGAAGCCTGCCATATGCAACAGGCTGTGGAAGGCATCTTGTCAGGGGAAGCCCTGCTCTTTATTGACGGAAAAAACAAAGCCCTGGTGATTGGAGTAAAAGAGCCGCAGGGGCGGAAAGTGGAGGAACCCGATACCGAAACCTCCATCAGAGGCGCAAGGGAGGGCTTTGTAGAGAACCTTCTGACGAATATCGCCCTCATTCGAAAAAGAATCAAAAACCCGAACCTGAAACTGGAAATGATGCAGCTCGGCGAGCAAACAAAAACCGATATTTGCATTTGCTATATCAAGGGAATTGCCAATGAAGAGATTGTACAGGAGGTGAGAGAAAGGCTTAAAAAAATCAAGACCGATGCTATCCTAGATACCGGTATTATCGAACAGTTCATTTCCGACAACCCTGTTTCCCTTTTTCCTTCGGTTGGAAACAGCGAAAAATGTGACAAGCTGGCCGGAAAACTTCTGGAGGGGCGTGTAGCCATTCTCTGCGATGGTACGCCCTATGTCCTGACGGTTCCGCATCTTTTTGTAGAATCCATACAAACCACGGATGACTACTATGATCACGCCTATTTTGCGACCTTTATGCGTTTGCTGCGCTTGACGGCGCTGGCGATATCAAACCTGCTGCCGGGCATGTATGTGGCGCTGGTTGGCTTTCATCACACGGTAATCCCTTTTAAACTGATGATTACGCTGGCGGCTTCACGGCAAGGAATCCCTTTTTCTCCTTTTACTGAAGCGGTATTGATGATTGTAGCCTTTGAACTCCTGCGTGAAGCGGGCGTTCGTATGCCAAGGCCCATCAGCCAATCCCTTAGCATTGTGGGTGCAATTGTGCTGGGTGAGGCTTCGGTGGCTGCAGGAATTTCCAGCAACCTGATGGTGATCATCGTAGCCATTACAGCCGTCTGCAGCTTTGTTGTTCCGCCGCTCATCCGGGCAACCATGCTGCTGCGCTTTG
>Ga0134092_1001353_pt1 | contig 21697 bp, 14 predicted proteins | sample 3_6taG_FD_94454 | JGI IMG/M metagenome (GOLD analysis project Ga0134092, IMG submission 94454) | Switchgrass degrading microbial communities from high solid loading bioreactors in New Hampshire, USA - 3_6_20_6_A3 metaG | ecosystem: Engineered > Bioreactor > Semi-continuous > Anaerobic >... | reverse complement strand
CAATGATGTCATTTACGTTGGAGACAGCATTGAGGACTCCTTTTCCGAGGTACCTTCCTGAATCGCCATCCCTCAGCTCCACTGCCTCAAAGGCGCCTGTCGATGCACCCGACGGCACTGCGGCACGTCCTACGAATCCTCCTTCAGCTATCACCTCCACCTCAACAGTCGGATTGCCTCTGGAATCGAGAATTTCTCTGGCAAATACACTTTCGATTTCCAAATACTGTTTCATAATCAAACTCCTTTCCTGCTATTGTATATCCCATATAATACCATCTAAACATATTGCATGTCCATGCTTCAAAAGCATTCAATTTATTTTATCCATAAAAAAAGAAAACTAAACAAAATAATGGGACACGCTCCTTGATCGATGTGACGATCATCAGATGTGCCCCCGTTTTCCTCATTGCTTTGTCGTGCTGATCCCGAGTTATTTTTCCTCCGGTGCGTAAAGCACGACCCTGTTGCCTTCCAGTTCCACCTTGACCTTGTTTTTACCCTTAAGCCCAAGGGCCTGTATGAATTCAGCCGGTATCTGAAGTCTTCCCGCCCTGTCGAGTACAGCCAGCTCTTCATGGGAATCATCCCTGGTGCCGAATATGCCGTCAATAGCCGCCAGCTCTTCCGCATAGGACTTTTTCCTTACAAACTCGCTGCTGGTGCGGCCGTCTCTGATGGCAACGACTCTGTCCACTTTCCTCGATATCTGTCTGTCATGTGTGACGATGACCACAGTTACACCTAAAGCTGCATTAAGCTCACGGAAAATATCAAGTATGGTTGAAGCAGTACGGCTGTCCACTGATCCTGTAGGCTCATCCGCCAGCAGCAGCTTGGGATCATTGGCCAGAGCAATGGCTATTGCCACTCTCTGCTGTTCGCCGCCGGACAGCTGGCTGAGCTTGTTGTTTCTCCTGTTCAGAAGTCCGACCATATCTAGCAGCTGCAGCGCTCTGTTCCTCCTGTTTTTTCTTCCTGTGAGCCTCATGGGCAGCTCGACATTTTCCAGCGCAGTAAGATACGGTATCAGATTCCTGGCATTGTTCTGCCATATAAAGCCCACTGTTTCCCTCTTGTATCTGATCAGCTGCTGGTCGTTGAACTTCAGAAGATCCTGGCCGTTTACCAGCAGCTTGCCTGCAGACGGTCTGTCAAGACCGCCAAGCATGTTCAGCAGTGTGGATTTTCCGCTTCCACTGTTTCCTATTATGGCCATCAGTTCGCCTGATTCCACTATCAGGTCAAGGCCCTGCAGTGCAACGACCTCAATATCCTTAGTCTTATATATTTTGACCAGATTCTCGCACTCTATCATCCTTGGATGTTCTGCCCTGTTTTCGGTATCTGTTTCCCTTTGGGGCATATCAATGCGTTCATCTTGCATCTACGATCTCACCATCCTCCAGAGTCAGTACGTGGTCTGCTATCTCTATCATACTCGGGTCATGGGTGGTCATTACGACTGTCAGTCCTTCCAGCTCGACCAGGTTTCTGAACAGCTTCACCACCTGCAGCCCCATATGGGTATCAAGCTCTGCCGTAGGCTCGTCAGCGAAGATTACCTCCGGTTTATGGGCAATGGCTCTGGCTATGGCAACTCTTTGCTGTTCTCCGCCGGACAGCTCATGCGGCCTGTGATCCATTCTTTTTGCCAGACCGACGAGAGACAGGCATTGCTTTGCCCGTTCGCTCCTGCCTCTGGCTCCGACTCCTGCGATCCGCAGGCCGAATTCCACGTTCTCGTATGCCGACATCATCGATATGAGAGCCACGGACTGGAAAACAAAGCCCATGTGTTTTCTTCTGAGCTCATTCCTTACCCTTTCACGTGACCGGGTAATATCGATGCCGTTGAAGCTGATCGTCCCCGAATCCGGCCTGTCCAGTGCGCCCAGCATATTGATCAGGGTCGTTTTTCCCGACCCGGACCGGCCTCTGAGGATGGTAAGCTTCCCCTTCTCTATTTCGATCGAGACATTTCTCAGAGCATGCACCACCGTATTTCCTGATCTGAAGTCCCTTACCAGTTTCTCGGTCTTAATGATAACACTCATTGCATAACCTCCGAAAGCTGTCGTTCAGCATATAAGCCAACGACACACATCAATCCTCCCCAAGCTTGACAGCCTGGTCTATCCTGATTTTTGAAATTATCCTCCAGAGTATCAGGAACCCCGTCGTAATCATGAATGCAATAACCGCATAAATCTTTATATAGTCATCTCTGTTCGCAACTATCCTGAAAGGAGGCACCTGGTCTGCTGAGCTATACATGATTTGCAGCAGAGGTATGAACAGGTCTCCTGTGATCCCTCCAATTATAATACCGACAAGTATGGCAGCTCCGGAAACAAGCAGCTGTTCACATGCCAGCATGCCTATCACTCTGGCCAGCGACATGCCCATGGCTCTGAGTATACCGAACTGCAGTGTCCTGTTCTGTATGGAGATTATCCAGTAAATCAGAAAACCTATAAGGCTTATGACCATCGATGCGATGAATCCCAGGGTCAGCATTCCGTTCATTCCCTGAAGCATCGCGTCGTTCTTCATTTTGACAAGCTCCTGGCCTGTATACTGGATGCTTTCCAGTTCTATGTCTCTGGCTATAATGTCATCATTGATCTGCTTGTCTGTGGCTCCGTCCTGCTTTTTGATCCATACTTCATACGGCTCCAGGGCCATTTTGTTCTGTATGTATGAAAGGTTGGCGACAATAAGTCCCGGGGTCCTGTTCAGCCTGTCAACAGCGTTGGGGTTATAAGTCGGCCAGTAGTCAATAAAGGCATATATCGTACCTTCTATATAGCTCTGCTCTCCCCAGGTTATGTATATATTGTCTCCCACCTCCAGCTTGTACTTCTCCTTAAGGTTGGACGATACGAGAAACGCGGTAGGTGCATCTGCCAGCAGATTCAGGTATTCATACCAGTGATGCGGCAGAAGGTCTGTCCTGAACCACGCCACTTCTGCGAATTCATTCGGGATTATTCCCATTACCCTTACATTGCTTATCCAATCTCTGCTGGTCTGGACCGTGCCATCCTGTACATTGAGCACCTTGGTCGCCAGCTTCGTTCCCGAAAGCGTGGCAAAATTATTGAAATATGGCTCATAATACCGGAAGGGTTCCTTCTTCTGCAGTTGCTGCTGTTGCTGCATAACACCCTCAGGCGTGGTGCTCTCGTTGGTTTTCCATACGGCTTTGAGCCGGACATCAGCTCCGATGGAATAACGGATTTTGTCTTCCATATTCCTGTTGACCGTCCTTGCGGTATTGGCATTGAAAAGCCCGATGGAAATGGCAAGAACCATAAACAGCATCAGAAACTGCTCCTGCCCCCTGGACCTTCCCACCTGTATGAGCGATATGTACATCACAGGTGTCCAGAGCTTTCTTCCGATCCAGTGTATGAACCTTATCAGATAGGGATAAAGCCGGATAAACAGTAGGCCTGCGCCCAGAACGAATATGGTTGAAGTCAGGAACAGCAGAGGATCTATCTGCAGCTCATTAGCCGATACGCCGGTGGTTTCAAGTATCGCCTGCTGCTGTTGATATCTATAGATGCCGTAGCCCGAAACGGCCAGCAGTATGATATCAAGGAAGAACTTCTTCCACAGTGCGGTTTTCCTGGCTCTGGCCTTTTCCTGCTTATGCTTTACGATGGACTTGCGCGATACGGAAACTACCGGAGCCAGCATAGTAATAACAAGGAACAGCACTGCGAACAATGAATACCCGTAGACCTTCATGTTCAGTGAAACAGGCAGTGCGGTCCTTTGTACGAACTCAAGAAATCCATTGGATGCGCCGAGTATTTTGCAAATATACAAGCCAAGGACCGGGCCGGCAATAAAAGCGACACCGGCGATTATAACGCTTTCTATAAGGTAACTGAAAAATATCTGGAGCTTGCCGGCACCTCTGCTTTTGAGTACTGCTATTTCATTTTCATCATGGTTCACTATCAGCTGTGATACCATGAATATATAAAATGTGAGCATGATCAGTACCGGTACCGTCAGCACCAGCAGCATGTTGCTGAGCTGCTTTGCTCTTTCATTGTATCTGGTCAGGATGTTGTTTATCGGCATCCTGAAGTCCATGTTTGCCCTGTATTTTGAATACCATTCTGCGTGTTCCTCATAAGTTTCCGCCACATGTGACAGGTTCTGAAGCGTTATTTTATGGTAATCCAGTGCGCAGGTCCATTCCGAATCGGTGACCGGTCCCTGTCTGTCGAGGAGGAATTCCTTCCTGAACAGCTTGTAGTCCATCATGAATTCCTTGTTGTGGCTTGACAAGCCATGGAGCCAGTAAAGGTCGCCGGTTTCCTTCATAGTGAATACGCCTACTACCTTTACCCTGCACACTTCCTCATAACTCCGTTTCGGGTCCAGCAGGATATATTCCTTGTCAAGCAGCAGATTCTGCATAACCATCGTCTGCTGTGATACTATTACTTCGATGATACCGTCAGTTACTTCATTTGAATACATTCTTCCGTTTGTAATCGTTATGTGATCTTCCAGTCCGGATATTGCCCCAAGTTTTGCAAACATCAGCTTGGAATCGTAGTCGTATTTTTCCTCCTCTTCAAGAGGGACACTGAGGTTCCCGAGGGAGATGTGCTGAGTCACGCTTAAAATTGGTACATCAAGCTCCGGAAGCCGTTTTGTCATGATCTCTTTGTCAAAATAACGCTGAGCATTGGCCCTTTCCTCATAATTTTTGTTATAGCTGAAAGAAGCCTTGACAGAGTACAGTCCGGGGTAATAGCCTGTTTCCAGCTGGTAGTTTTCCATATCCTTGGTCAGCATCCTCTGCAGGATGCCGTCTGTATATATCGGGATACAGCTGACTAGAGCTGTGGCCATGATCGATCCAACAAGCAGGCATATTATCAGCCAGGAGTTGCTGAACATTCTTCTGAGCACTATCTTCAGCAATTCACGCGCCTCCATTCCATATATTGGGTGCAGACGGAAACCGGCACCACCAAAGCCTTAGTTTACAATCAACAGTTCTCCTTCTTCCAGTCCTTTAACTACTTCGACATCAGTACTGTTCTGGATCCCAATTTCAATGTCGCGCTCTTCTCTTATACCGTTATGCAGTACATGCACGAATTTTCTGTTGGCAAAATTGGTGACCAGAAGCTTTGGTATAACGATTACATTTTCTTTTCTTTCCAGCGTCAGGATTATGGCGGCGGTCTGACCTATCTCGACTTCCTGATCCAGACCGATAACTTTGAGCTGCACTGAATTTTTCATCTTTGGATCCGCATCTTCAGGCACCTCTGACGGGGTCATGACGACCTCCGCTTCATACTCCCTGTCTGATATCTGCACCACAGCTTTCATCCCCAGCTTGAAGCTGCTGACCTTATCATCGGAATATCTTAACTGAAGCTTTTTAGGATCGGCTACCCTTACGATAGTCTGATAGGCATTCACATACTCACCCTGCTTGGTGCCTGAGACATATACCACAACACCGTCTATCGGTGATACCAGTCTTGACTTCTGCAGTTCAGCATTCAGTCTGTCCAGCTTTATCTGATTGGATTGGAGATCCAGTTCGGCCATATCAAGCTCTGTTCTGCTTCCTCCCTCGATCTCATACCTGGTCTTTGCATCTTCATAAAGTATCTGTGATCTCTTCAGTGCTATCTCCTGGAGCTGTATCTCGTTGAGGATTGAGTCCGTTTCAAGCTCCGCCAGCAGCTCTCCTTTTTTTACTTCCTGCCCCTGGACAACATATATGTCTTTGAGCCTGTCCCCTTTTACGAAATAAAGGTCCTTCTGACTGACGGATACGAAAGTGCCCGAACACCTTATGACATTCTCGATGGTGCCTCTCGTAACCTCCACCGTATTATAGCTGACCGTGGCCGGGACTTTTATCGGAGGTGCCAGAACTTCCTCCTCTTCCGGGAAAAAGTAACATCCTGTCATAACAGATGCAAGAAATGCTGCCACAAGAATAATGGTGATGCTCATTGATGCTGAGCGTGAAACGACGCGGTTCTTATTATTTGGATACACTGACAACACCTCGCAATATTTTTGTCGAACATGCAGGTTCTATTAATTTTATCACTGCGGCATCAAGGCTCACAGATGACATTTTTATGGTAATGGTGTTTTTTTTTATGAAGCATAAAGGCCTAAGAAAATTTTCTTTTGTTTGCTTTTCTTTCAACAATCTAATAAAATTAGTATGAGGTGTACATAATGAAACTATTGCCCGTTCACTATTCCGGAACGCTCCGCAAAACACCCAACATCAGTCGGTTATACATGAAAATGAAATCCCGCATCACTGTTCTTTTTCTGCTTCTGGTAATACTTCCGTCAATAGCGGCAGCCTCGGTTATTTACATGCACACCCGCTCACTCATGGAGGAAAAGGTCCATGAGGCTTCACTTCTAATTATATCAAAAGAAAATGATTACATAAGCAGTTGTCTGAAAAATCTGGAGTTGTCCGTTGATTCCTTCGTCAGTTCGCTTAACGGACAGAACCTGAAAATCCTGACATCACGAAGCGATGACATTGCGGGCCGGACCGTCTGGGAAAGTATTGCGGCCAGACACCTGACTGCTGCACAGCAGAAAGCACTCTCAGCTGTTTACATAATTGACAGCAGCGGCATCAATGCGTCTTACGGGCCTGATGCAAAAATGGCCGTCATCAATGATCCCTCATCCCAGAAATGGTTCAGCAGTGCAGTTGAGAGCAAAGAGCAGGTACTGCTTGGAACAGTACAGCGATTTTATGAGCAGGGCGTCGACAAGATAGTGCTGAGTGTCGCCGCAGCCATTGATCCTGTAAACGGGACCCCGTCTGTAGTACTGTTCGATTTCGATCATACTCTCATCACAGATTATCTTAAAATCCAACGCAGCAATTCAGCAGCCGATGTGACATATGCCGGGCATGAGAGGATTATCATAAACAGAGACGGAATCATTCTGTACAGCCCCGACGAGAGTATGATCACCACAAAGGCGTCGGAACAGCTTCTGACCGCCGTAAGCGAAAAAGAATCAGGTTTTGATAAAATCATCTACAATTCAGACAAATACTATCTGACATATGTCAATTATCCGGAGCTCGGCTGGACTTTCATGGACCTTGTACCGGTATCCGGGGCTGCAGGCCGTTTATGGCTGCGCAGTCCGCTGCTGATGACAGTCATTGCCGCTTATCTGGCGGTCCTTCTGGTTTTCCTATATGTGCTGCTCAGACAGCTGCGGCCCATAAATGATCTTACTGCTGTTATTTCCGATTACGAGAGTCATTTCTCGGGAAGCAGCGTACATGCACCTCTGCTGCAGATAAAGAACAATGATTCTGCAGTAAACAGCACATCCGACATTGATCTGCTGATTAATAAGATAAGCAGAATAAAGCTCAGTCAGAAGGAAGCCGAACTGAACTCGCTGCAGAATCAGATAAACCCCCACTTCCTTTACAATACGCTGGAATCGATCCGTGGAGCAGCTCTTTATCATGGAATACATGAGATAGCGTCCATGTCGAAGTCGCTGTCGCTTCTGTTCAGGTACAGCATAAGTGATCGGGTGCTGGTGTCGGTACGTGAAGAGCTTCAGCATCTGGAAAACTACATTTCAATACAGAATTTCCGGTTTGAAAACAAGTTCGAGCTGCAATACAGCATTCCTCCGGAGCTTATGGATTATAAAATATTGAAGCTGACGCTGCAGCCTCTTATAGAGAATTCCATCAAGCACGGTCTTGAGATGAAGCTTGGCAAGGGTACGATCAAAATAGAGATACTGTCGCTGGACAGCAACATCAAAATCATCATTTCGGATGACGGTCTCGGAATGCCGGCGAAAAAACTTGAAGAACTGAACAGGGCGATTGCAAACGACAGAAGCAGATATACAGGCGAAGGCGAGCATTCCGGCACCGGCATAGGGGTGATGAATGTGAACTCCCGTATCAAGCTTTATTTCGGAGAGCAGTACGGATTGAAGTTCAGAGAGACGCCGGTCGGTACCACTGTCGAAATCACTCTTCCAGCAGTTACAGAAAACTAGGGGGCGGACAGATATGCTGAAAATGATTATTGCAGATGATGAAAGATGGGTAAGAACTGCAATCAGGACAATAATTCCGTTCGAAGATCTTGGACTGGTTTTGTCAAGCGAGGCTTCAAACGGGATCGAAGCACTGGAACTGTGCCGGGAGCATGAACCGCATATCCTGGTGACGGATATCATGATGCCGGGTCTTAACGGCCTTGAACTGATAAATGAGCTCACAGATATGCTTCCTGACCTGAAGATAATCATTATCAGCGGCTATAATGATTTCGAATATGCCAAGACGGCAATGAAGTACGGTGTCAAGGATTACCTGCTGAAGCCCGTGGATGAAAATGAACTTATACAGGTCCTGCGCAGGATAATCGATGAACTGAACAGCAGCGAAATGATGAAGAAAGAGAAGGAGGTCCGACAGGAACAGTATAAAAAGGCATGGCCTGTCATATGTGAAGCCTTCCTGAACAGGCTGATAACCCAAAATAATATGACGGCTGACAATATCAGAAACGAGGCCATGACATACGGCATGGATCTCTCCGGCAACCATTTTACGGTATGCGTCTGTTCACCGGATGAAACGCCCCATCTGAGCCTGACCCCCCAGACACACGAATACGTTAAGACTATCGTAAAGCGTACGATGAAAAGGTATGCGGGGGCTGTAACGTTTCCTCCGGAAAATGACCGGACGGTTCTTGTATCGATAATCAAAGGAAGGTCGGAGGACGATATCAGACATGCCCATGACATTTGCAGACGTATACTTAAGAAAAAGTACTGCCTTGATATATCATGCGGTGTGAGCAGTACTGCAAATACTCCATGTATGCTGCAGCGGCTGTTCCCCGAGGCTGTCAGAGCCCTTGACACAAGATTCTGGCAGGGTCCCGGCACATTCGCCCGGCATACGCCCGATTGTATATCAGCTGATCCAAAATTAACACTGCAGGAGGATATGCTCAATAAGATCATCCTGAATATAAAGCTGTCGAACCTGCAGACCGCACTGACCTATATAGACAGCATTTCTGAATCCCTTAAGGCAGAACAGCAGCATAATTTCAGCCCGTCTCTGGCTAAGGAGTTTTACTGGCAGTTCATCCAGTCGCTTATAATCATGCTGAACATTCAGCTCCCCTTCATCCATCAGGAAACTGTTGTGTCCGGGCAGCATCCCTATGACAGGATCAGGGGAATGAAGTTTTTTACGGATCTCGAAAGCTATACGAAGGAACTACTTCAGCATATATTTGATTTTTATCATGATAAAAACCCCGTCGATAACACAAATCTGATCGAGAATGCGAAGAAAGTCATCGAAAGCAATTTTGCAGGCGACATCAGCCTTGAACAGGTGGCAAGACATGTACACCTGAGTCCGGCTTATCTGAGTGAATTATTTAAGAAGCAGACCGGTATGAGCTTTATCGACTACAAAACCATCGTAAGGATAGAGAATGCAAAGAAGCTGCTGATGATGCCATCAGCAACCATCAGTGAGGTTAGCGCCCAGGTCGGCTACACCGATCCCAAATATTTCAGCAAGCTGTTCAAAAAGATCACAGGAAAAACGGTATATGAGTACAAAAAAGAAATGAGCAGGTGAACCAAGGTGGGACAGGGGGACAGGTACCTTGTCCCAAGACTGGGACAAGGTACCTGTCCCCCTGTCCCACCGTCCAGCAAATTTATTATCTTACACCAACAAAGATTCTCCGGTCATTTCTGAAGGCTTTTCAAGGCCCAGCAGTTCCAGCATTGTCGGAGCCAGATCCGCCAGGCGGCCTTCTTTGAGCTTCCTGTCACCGATGCCGATGCCTATGAGCGGCACCACATTTGTGGTATGGGCTGTGAACGGTCCGCCTGTATCATAATCGACCATCTGCTCTGCATTACCATGGTCTGCAGTGATCAGTACGATACCGTCCTGCTCACGTATAGCTTTGACGATCTTGCCGAGGCAAACGTCGATTGCTTCCACAGCAGCTTTCGCAGCATCGAAAACACCGGTATGGCCGACCATGTCGCAGTTTGCGAAGTTGAGGATTATAACATCGTACTGTTTTGAATCGATCCTCTTCAATACCTCTTCGGTTACTTCGTACGCACTCATTTCAGGCTTGAGATCGTATGTTGCCACCTTGGGTGACGGTACCAGTACGCGATCCTCTCCCTCGTACATGGTTTCAGTACCGCCGTTGAAGAAGAATGTAACGTGCGCGTACTTTTCAGTTTCAGCTATCCTCAGCTGCTTAAGGCCATTCTTGCTGATATACTCTCCAAATGTATTTGTCAGGCTCTCAGGCTTGAATGCTACCGTTACATTGGGCATCGTCTTGTCATACTGAGTCATGCACACATAATATACCGGGAAGAAGCCGTTTGCTCTCTCGAAGCCTGAGAATTCGGGATCCACGAATGTCCTGGTGATCTCTCTTGCCCTGTCAGGCCTGAAGTTGAAGAATATTATGGAGTCATTCTTTTCAATAACAGCAACGGGTTTTCCGTTTTCTACTATTACAGTGGGCTTGACGAATTCATCGAACTCGCTGCGGGCATATGATTCAGCAACAGCTTCCGATGCCGATGATGCCGTCAGACCCTGCCCGAGCACCATGGCGTCATATGCCTGTTTGACCCTTTCCCAGCGATTGTCTCTGTCCATTGCGTAATATCTGCCCATTACGCTGGCGATCTTTCCGACGCCGATCTCAACCAGCTTGTTTTCAAGCTCCCTGACATAATCCTTTGCACTGTCCGGCGGTACGTCTCTTCCGTCGAAGAAGCAGTGTACATAGACATCCTTGAGTCCATGTTTCTTTGCCAGCTCCAGAAGAGCGTAGAGATGAGTATTGTGGCTGTGTACGCCGCCATCGGACAAAAGACCATAGAGATGGAGCTTGGTGCCATTCTTTTTGCAGTTTTCTATCGCATCAATAAGCTCACGCTTTTCAAAGAAATCACCGTCTTCGATGGACTTTGTGATCCTGGTGAGCTCCTGATATACGATCCTGCCGGCTCCGATGTTCGTATGGCCCACTTCAGAGTTGCCCATCTGTCCCCTGGGCAGTCCCACATCCATACCGCTGGTACGGACTATGGTGTTGGGGTATTCCCTGAAAAAGCTGTCCAGGTTAGGTTTATACGCAGCCTGTACAGCATTGCCCTCGGTGCGTTCATTTTTACCGAACCCGTCAAGAATAATCAATGTTACTAATTTGTTTTTCATGTTTATACACTCCTTATGTCACTGGACGCCATTTTCGGAGATATCCGGCTCGTCTGACAATACCGGATACCTGAATGGCAGTCCATTATATTTACCCGTTCCGGGCCAGTCAACACACTGCATCTGACTACTCAGCATCATTTTTTGCTCATTATGGTCAACTTATTTAAAAAAGGCTGTCTGCAAAGACAGCCTTTTTAATTTATCAAGTGTCAAGCGGGATGACAGTGTGCATTATCCCTGTGCCCTGCCAACTCAGCTGCTGTTTGGAAGGGCCGTGAGATATTCTTAGACGCTCTTGACTATCTTCTCGAAGTCATCCAGCTTCAGGCTTGCGCCGCCGACCAGACCTCCGTCGATGTCGGACATGCTGAAAAGCTCGGATGCATTTGCAGCTGTCACGCTTCCGCCGTACTGAATGCGCACTGCGTCAGACACTTCTTCACCATACAGTTCCTCGACAGTTTTCCTGATGATCACGCAAACTTCATTTGCCTGCTCATTGGTTGCTGTCTTGCCGGTGCCGATAGCCCAGATGGGTTCATAAGCTATTACCAGATCTTTTACCTGCTCACCGGTCAGACCCTGCAGTGCGATCTTAACCTGATAGCGCACCAGTTCTGCTGTGACTCCCTGTTCTCTCTGAGTCAGTGATTCACCAACGCAGACGATAGGCTTGAGACCATTCCTGAATGCTGCAAGTACTTTCTTGTTCACTGTCTCATCTGTCTCAGCAAAATACTGTCTTCTCTCAGAATGCCCAATAATTACGTATTCTACACCGAGATCCCTGAGCATCGGCCCTGATACTTCACCGGTGAATGCTCCTTTTTCCTCCCAGTGCATGTTCTGTGCAGCAACCTTTATGTTTGATCCGGCTGCAGCATTGATAACGTCGGGCAGACAGACGAACGGAACGCCGACAACCACCTCTGCCCCTGCATCTGCGACTCTTGACTTCAACTCTGTTACAAACTCAGCGGCTTCTTTTGCGGTTTTATTCATCTTCCAGTTGCCGGCCACAATTTTTTTTCTTGGGTTTTTGTCCATCAAGACTGCTATTCCGGGAAGGACCTTACCTTCGAGGAATTCCAGTGATGCTCCTCCACCCGTTGAAATATGAGTGATCTTGTCAGCAAAGCCCAGCTGTTCAATAGCAGCTGCAGAATCACCGCCGCCGACGATTGAAACTGCGCCTGACTCAGCAACAGCCTTTGCTATTTCTCTGGTACCCTTTGCAAAGTTCTCGAATTCGAATACGCCCATGGGGCCGTTCCAAACGATAGTCTTTGCCTTTTTGATTTCCTTTGAGAAGTACTCGATGGTCTGTGGCCCTATGTCCATGCCCATCCATCCGTCAGGCATATCATCGGAGGGAACATATTTGTATTCGGTATCAGGCTTGAATTCCTTACCGACTATGCTGCCTATCGGGAGCAGAAGCTGAACGCCTTTATCCTCGGCCTTCTTCAGCAGGCTCTTTGCCAGCTCGATTTTATCGTCTTCGCATATGGATTCGCCGATCTTGTAGCCCTTAGCCTTGAGGAATGTATAAGCCATTCCGCCGCCGATTATAAGTGTGTCGACCTTCTCGAGAAGATTCTCGATGACACTGATCTTGTCTGATACCTTTGCGCCGCCCAATATTGCCACGAAAGGTCTTTCAGGATTGGTGAGCGCCTTGCCCATGATCTCGATTTCTTTCTGGATCAGGTATCCGCATACGGCCGGGAGATAATCAGCAAGACCTGCTGTCGATGCATGTGCTCTGTGAGCTGTTCCGAATGCATCGTTTACAAATATCTCAGCCATTGAAGCGAGTTCCTTTGCGAACTCAGGATCATTCTTGGTCTCTTCCTTGTGGAACCTGACGTTTTCCAGCATCAGGACTTCGCCCTCTTTAAGAGCAGCTGCCTTTGCCTTTGCATCAGGTCCGATGACATCCTCAGCCATGATGACCGGTTTGCCCAGAAGCTCGCTGAGCCTTACTGCAGTCGGCTTCATGCTGTATTTGGCTTCAGGTCCGTTCTTCGGCCTTCCGAGATGTGAAACCAGTATGGTTTTTGCCCCGTTGTCCACAAGGTATTTGATAGTCGGGAATGCTCCCACTATTCTCTTATCGTCAGTTATGTTGCCGTTCTCATCCAGCGGAACGTTGAAATCCACTCTGACGATAACCCTTTTGCCTCTGACGTCTATATCCTCAATCGTCTTTTTGTTGTACATTGACATGTTATCCACCCTTTCGATTACCGATCCCGTTGTTGTCCGCGTATCGGTGTTAATCAAAAAGTCCACCCTCAACCACTCACTTAAGGTAAGGGCAAGAGTGGACTTTGTTAGTCCTTAAGTCAGACTCTATTCTGTTTCTGCTTCCTGCGCAGAAAACATCATTTTATTACTCAGCGTCGACCTTTGCCATGTGCATGATGAGGTCAACAACTTTGTTTGAATAACCCCATTCGTTGTCATACCAGGATACGAGCTTAACGAAATTATTGTTGAGAGCTATGCCGGCTTTTGCATCGAATATCGATGTACGGGCATCATGGATGAAATCAGATGAAACAACTTCATCTTCAGTGTATCCCAGTATACCCTTGAGTTCACCCTCAGAAGCCTTCTTGACAGCTGCTTTGATTTCTTCATAAGTAGCGGGCTTCTCAAGGCGGCAGGTGAGGTCAACAACTGATACGTCAGGAGTCGGTACCCTGAATGCCATACCTGTCAGCTTGCCGTTGAGTTCAGGAATAACCTTTCCAACAGCTTTTGCAGCGCCGGTGGATGAAGGAATTATGTTGTGAGCAGCTGCACGGCCGCCTCTCCAGTCTTTCTTGGAAGGTCCGTCAACTGTCTTCTGGGTAGCTGTGATGGAGTGTACAGTGGTCATGAGACCTTCAACAATACCGAAGTTGTCATGTATGACCTTTGCAAGAGGTGCCAGACAGTTGGTTGTACATGAAGCGTTGGATACAACCTTCATATCCTTTGTGTATTTGTTGTGGTTGACGCCCATGACGAACATCGGAGTGTCATCCTTTGCGGGTGCGCTGATAACAACTTTCTTCGCACCGCCCTTGAAGTGTGCAGATGCCTTTTCAGTGGTCAGGAACACACCTGTGGACTCAACTATGTATTCAGCACCGCATTCGCCCCACGGAATCTCGTCCGGATTCATTGACGCATATACAGCTATTTTCTTGCCGTTTACTACCAGCTTGCCGTCTTCTACAGAAATATCGCCTTCGAACTTTCCATGGACTGTATCATACCTGAGCATGTATGTCATATACTCAAGATCGATGAACGGGTCGTTGATTCCCCTGACCTCGACATCAGGATTGTTGATGGCTGCTCTGAATACGAGACGTCCGATCCTGCCGAAACCGTTAATTCCAATTTTAACTGCCATTTTACTTTACCTCCTATATAAATTATGGTTATTGCTTTCCAAAATCAAAATTATTTTATATTATTTAGCCCGTCTTTTCAATACTTATGTCAAAAAATAATTAAATTTTTAACAAAGTTCTTATCCCTTTTTTTCTAGATTTTAATAATATAAATATATATTTTTGCATAACACCTATATATTCTCCTGTATACTGAAAAGTATACGAACATGCATAATATGTCAAATATCAGGATAAATGGTATATTTATCTATCATTCTGCAGGGTTGATATGACAGCTTGGCTTTTCTCATTCCTTCTATTCCCAGATCCTGCTCTCTGTTAATAAATGACGTGCCGCTCCAATCATTCATGACAAACTGCTGGTTGATCACAGTATAAAGGCCGTCTATCGAACTGTCAGCTTTCTCGATATGGATCACCGCGGTGTCATCGTTCAGCATCTCGCCTACGGTAAAAGCGGCAAATTCGCCGTCCACCTTTATCAGCGCTCCTTTGCAGCCCAGGGCTTTGAAATTTCTCAGAAGTTCAAGATTAGCCTGCTGTTCGCAGTAGTCGCCGGGCTGACATGAGCAGTTTCTATCGGCACACCACTTTTTCATGATCTTAACGCATTCATCAATATATCGGCACTCCAGCGGAACATATTCATATGTGTGCAGCTTTTTGAATTTATTAATGTGGTTCCTTTTCCCGTCATATTTCTTTCCCCTGAGTGATATGAGGTCTGAAGTGTTGTAAAGATAGTCACTGTTGTCTCTGTCGTAGATAATGAGCTGTTCGGATGATACCCTGCTTCTGAAGTAATCCAGTTCATTGCCGGTGATCCTCCTGAAGCAGAGCTTCCAGCCCTTACCGGCAAAATACTCCTTTATCTGCTGATAAGCCTGCGAAAATTTCTGATCATCCACAGATCCGATAGGCATCATTGCAAAGGGCTCCGCTTTATCAGGCACCGCTATGACGCACAGAAGATCTGATATGACTGCATATCTGAATCTGTAGAAATATCTCCAGGCGAAAAAATTCGTAAACGTCAGCTCCGAAATGACAGGATTATGCTCTTTTATATAGTGGTCAAACAAAGATTTGCTGTTCAGTGTTATTTCAGAAAATTCCATTTCGTCAACTCTCCAGTCAGTTGTAGTAAGAACGGTCAATGTCGCCGGCGGTATAATACAGCCCTGCACCGGCTTATCGGTGCAAGGCCGCAATTAATCATACCCTTCTGCCTTTGACCTTAATTTATATCATATTACCCTAAAATAAATCCGTTCTAACATACCGGCCGAGCTATGGCCTGCTACTGAACGCTTTTTATGATCGATACTGCAAACTCCGCCGCCTTTACCATATTACTTATCAAAATGCACTCGTCTGTACTGTGCACCTTATCCATGCCGGTACTTAAGTCCACCGCTTCTATTCCTTTTTCATTGAAGATGTTCGTATCACTGCCGCCGCCCGTCTCCTCGGGGATCAGTGTCAATCCCGCATCAGCAGCCGCTTTTCTGAGGATGTCCATGATCGGGGCATCTTCCCGGATATTGAATGATGAATAGATCCTCTCCGTCCTGACATCGGCTTTCCCTCCGAATTGTCCGGCTGCTTCTTCAAAGCATTCCCTCATATGACGTGTCTGTGCATCGAGTTTTGCGTTATCGCGGCTTCTGGCCTCCGCCATTATTTCAACCTTGCTGCAGACTATATTGGTTTCGCGTCCTCCATGGATGGAACCTATATTGGCTGTTGTTTCATGATCGATCCTGCCGAGCTTCATGCCTGCGATTGCGTGAGCCGCCATTTCTATTGCGCTTATACCATTCTCGGGAGCAATGCCGGCATGGGCAGCTTTCCCCTCCAGTGTCACATGGATCTTGTCCTGCGAAGGTGCCTTAATTGCTGCTGTACCTATTGGGCCGTCACTGTCCATGATAAATCCGTACTTCGCATATATTTTGCTGTAGTCGAGGTTTTTTGAGCCATACAGCCCGCCTTCCTCCGCTATGGTAAACACAATCTGTATGTCGCCGTGTTCAATACCATTTTCCTTTACGACCCTCAGGGCCTCCAATATGCAAACTATGCCTGAAACATCATCGCCTCCGAGTACGGTCGAACCGCTGCTCCTTATGATGTCGCCGTCAACTACTGCTTTTTTTCCGATACCGGGCTCAACGGTATCCATGTGTGCCGCAAACATGATTGCGGGAACAGCCTTTGTTCCTTTTACAGTGCATATCAGATTGCCGGCATCCCCGCCAATCTTCTTTCCGGCATCATCCTCATAAACTTCCAACCCCATGGCTTCAAGCTTTCCCTTTAAAGCATCGGCCATCCTGCGTTCCCTTTTCGAGAGGCTGTCTATGGATGTCAGCTCTATAAATTCTTTTACCAACCTATCCCTGTTTATCATTCAAACCACTCCATTCCCATTTTCCCTTTTGATTCCAGACCCTTAAAGCCCTGCTGCCGCAGTACTTCGTACAGTATAACGGCAACGGAGTTTGACAGATTCAGCGAGCGGATCCCCGGTCTCATCGGGATCCGGATGCAGTACTCCCTGTTGGCTTTGAGCAGGCTTTCGGGAAGTCCTGCCGTCTCTTTCCCGAATACTAAAAAACAGTTTTCCGGATACGCTACATCAGTATACGCGATACCTGCTTTGGTGGTAGCATAATAAAATGTAAATCCGGCATATTTCTCCCTGAGCTCGTCAAAGTTCTCATTTATGCTTACAAGAACCTTGTCCCAGTAATCAAGTCCTGCTCTTTTCAAATAACGGTCTTCTATTGAAAAGCCCAGCGGCTTCACCAAGTGCAGCCCGGCTCCGGTAGCTGCACATGTACGTGCGATATTGCCGGTATTCTGCGGTATTTCGGGCTCTACCAGCGCTATATGTACAGACAATGCTTAGTCACCTGAATTCTGTTCGGTATTTTTTTACGTCTCAAACAAGACACTATCGTTATATTATTTTATATTACCATAAAAATATAACGAAACAATAGATGTCTGAACTTTCGTTGAAACACCGCTGTTTTAAGCAAGATGCGCCCTTCCGATCCTTATGGAAACAGTTAAGTAACAGGATTCCATTATTGACAACCATATCTTACGCTGATATAATGCAACCATAACTGGATGGCATATACATAAAAACTTCACATCAACAGGCCACGACATAAAATCAATAGGAAAATTTTATAAGTCATTTTCTGACAGGTACAACAGGATTCGTATGTCAGAGACAAAACACAGTGTGTATGGGTACGCTGTGTTTTTTATCATGACTTATATATTTTTATATTAATAATGAAGATGTCAGGAGGTCTTTAAATGAGCAACACATCCTACAACCCCTACGAAACGGCGCAGGCCCAGTTTGACAAAGTGGCCGCACAGCTTGACCTGGATGAAGCAACCAGGGAATTGCTTCGTCAGCCAATGCGCGAATATCATTTCTCGATACCAGTCCGCATGGATGACGGCAGTGTCAAGGTATTCAGAGGCTACCGCATACAGCACAACGACGCCAGAGGTCCGGCAAAGGGCGGCATCAGGTTCCATCCGCAGGAAACCGTAGACACTATCCGTGCTCTTTCCATGTGGATGACATGGAAATGCTCCGTTGTTGACATTCCGCTCGGCGGCGGCAAGGGCGGCGTTATCTGCGACCCCAGAAGCCTGTCCGAACGCGAACAGGAGCAGTTGTGCCGCGGCTATGTACGTCAGCTGGCCCGCAATGTAGGCCCGAATACAGACGTTCCTGCTCCGGATGTTATGACCAACGCCAAACACATGCTTTGGATGCTTGATGAGTATGAAACGATTTACGGCGGAAGATACCCGGGCTTTATCACCGGAAAGCCGGTCGGAATGGGAGGCTCACTGGGAAGGACCGAAGCTACCGGATACGGCGTAATATATGTGCTTCGCGAAGCCCTGAAAAAGATGGGTATCGATATCAGGAACACCACAGCATGCTTCCAGGGCTACGGCAATGTTGCCCAGCACGCTGTTAAGCTTTACTGCCAGCTCGGCGGCAAGGTCATAGGAATTTCCTGCTGGGACGATATCGATAAAACCTCTTATACTTTCCGAAAGAAAGATGGTATCGACTGTGATGTATTGTGCTCAATAACAGATACATACGGCACCATAAACAAGGAAAAGGCAAAAGAGCTGGGTTACGAGATACTTCCAGGCGAAGCTTGGATCGAGCAGGATGTTGATATTCTTATACCTGCTGCTCTGGAAAATCAGATCACAGCAGAAAATGTACACAAAATCAGCAGCCAGGTTAAAATAATAGTAGAGGCTGCCAACGGTCCAACGACCACGGAAGCTGACAAGGTGATAAACGACCGGGGTATTTTCCTGGTGCCTGACTTCCTGGCAAACGCAGGAGGAGTAACCTGCAGCTACTTTGAGCAGGTTCAGTGCAACATGAATTATTACTGGGAGAAGGATGAAGTACTCTCCAGACTTGATACAAAGATGACTTCAGCCTTTAACTCTGTATATGAACTTTCATTGACAAAGAAACTGAATATGCGCGATGCAGCCTATGTCATAGCCATAAACCGGGTTGCGCAGGCTGTCAGGAGCCGCGGCTGGGTATAATGGACCGGTTATGCAGTTAAGGAGACGCAGATCATTTCCATGAATCTTAAATACTGATAGACGGGGGCTTCCATAAATGGATGAAAGGATCAACAATACAGACAATCTCCTTGATGTTTTGAAGGAACGTGAGAAAGAACTTAACTGCCTTTACAAGGTGGACAGTATCCTTGGCAATTATCAGCTTACAATGTCCGAAATGCTTGAAGGAGTAGTTCAGGTTCTTCCATCCGGATGGAGGTTCCCCGGACTGTGTCATGCAAGGATCACATATAAAAACAACAGTTACCAGACCCCGGGCTTTATTGCTTCTCCCATATCAGATACCTGTCCCATAAGAGTTGACGGCAAAACCGTAGGCAGCATCGAGATAGTTTACACACAAAACGTGCCCAAAACCGAAGAGGGCTGGTTCCTTGAGAAGGAACGCATGCTGATCAAGGCTGTTGCTGACCGCATCGGTCAGATGCTCATATACCGCCAGCTGAAATCAATGATCAATGAGTGGGATCTGGCAAAAAGTCAGCCGGCAGGAACCGGTGGCGGCATCAATGAATGGGAGGTCATTATCGGTTTCATCCGCAACAATGATCACGCTCTGCTCAGACACATATGCAGAAAGCTTACCAATCATCTTCTCATCAACGGAGTCATGGAAGCATCACAGGTGTTCAGCTCACAAATCGCCGTAAAGAATGAAGATTGTTATGTTAACTCACCTTCCTCCGCTGAACCTATTGATGATATCGTAACTATCAGCCACAAAGTATTCTCCATCGCCGAAAAGCATATGGCTGGCAGCGAAATCACAGCTCTCGTCAAGCGGTGGATACAGGAGGAAAAATCCTATTCTCTGGTTAAAGCCATCGGAAGCATTGCACCTTCATTGAGAAACATAATAGAAGAGATCAGGAGGTTCCAGAGCATCTCACAGGAGTACGAGAGTCAGTATTCACCCAAGGAAAGGTGGATCATAGTAGGCCTCATCAGCCGTTTCCTGTCCGACAGGCCTGATTTTATAAAAATCGCCAAACAGTATCTCAATGTAAGGGACTTCTTTGATATTGTAAACAGGATCATCTATCCCATAGGCAGCCAGGGAAAGCTTGGAGGCAAAGGATCAGGGCTGTTCCTTGCCCAGAAGATCCTCGAGCACGAAGCAGACAACCTCCCCAAGTATCTTTCGGTCAAATATCCGAAAACCTGGTACATAACAACAGATGCCATAACAGAGTTCCTGCAGTATAACGGTCTTGAGGAGCTCAATGAGCAAAAATACGGAGACATCCAGGAAATCAGGATCGAATATCCCAACATCGTCCAGTTGATAAAGAACGCCAAACTGCCTCCTGAAATAGTCAGGAGCCTTTCGGCAGTGCTTGACGATCTGAGCGAAAATCCATTGATAGTACGCAGCTCAAGTACACTGGAGGATCAGGCAGGCGCAGCATTCTCCGGCAAATACAAGAGCCTGTTCCTGTCCAACTGCGGTTCAAGAAAAGAAAGGCTCAACGCCCTTATAGATGCTATCCTTGAAATATACGCCTCCGTATTCAGCCCGGATCCCATCCGTTACAGAGCTGAAAAGGGGCTTCTGGACGTACATGAGGAGATGGGCATCCTGATACAGGAGGTTGTCGGGAAAAGAGCCGGCAAGTATTTCTTCCCCCTCTTTTCCGGAGTGGCTTTCAGCACCAATGAGTACAGATGGTCACCCAGGATACGGCGTCAGGACGGTCTTGTCAGGATCGTACCGGGCCTCGGAACCCGGGCGGTCGACAGAGTGAGTGATGATTTCCCCGTTATGATATCACCCGGTCAGCCCAACATAAGAGTCAACATTGTACCCGAGGAGATAAAGCGGTACTCCCCCAAAAAAATGGACGTAATCAATCTGGAAAGCAATACGTTCGAAACGGTTAATGTCTCTGATCTGCTGCGCGAATGCGGAGATGAGATAGAAAATATCCATAAGATAGTATCCATTTTCGAACATGATCACATAAAGAAACCCAATAAATTTGAGAGTGATTTTAAGAAGGACGATCTTATAGTCACCTTCGACGGCGTAATATCTGATACAACGTTTATAAAGCAGATAGATGTCATTCTGAAGACATTAAAGGAAAAGCTGGGAATGCCGGTAGATATCGAATTTGCATCCGACGGCACTGACCTGTATCTGCTGCAGTGCAGGCCGCAGAGCTTCGGTGAAGACAGCGCGCCGGCACCGATCCCGAAGGATATTCCTCAGCGTGATGTGCTGTTTTCTGCCAACAAGTTCATTTCAAACGGTCTGATACAGAATATATCCCATATAGTATATGTGGATCCT
>Ga0134092_1001346_pt1 | contig 21777 bp, 23 predicted proteins | sample 3_6taG_FD_94454 | JGI IMG/M metagenome (GOLD analysis project Ga0134092, IMG submission 94454) | Switchgrass degrading microbial communities from high solid loading bioreactors in New Hampshire, USA - 3_6_20_6_A3 metaG | ecosystem: Engineered > Bioreactor > Semi-continuous > Anaerobic >... | reverse complement strand
TTGCTGTATAATATTATTCACAAGAGACCCTCCTTGGTATTTTATTGTGTTTGGCGACTTATATTTTACCAAATAGAGTGGTCTCTTGCTATTTTTTGCCCTAAAACAATTTTACACTAAGATAGTCTTGCCATCCCAGAATATACCTATATAATCACTTAAAAAGCCTTCAACCTAATATTTATCTTATAAAATGCGTAAAAACCCTTTCTTCTACTTTTGGTAAACCAAACTCCTTTTTTCCAAGTTCAATACTCTTCATAAGAAAAACCATATTTCTTGCAAGTGTTCTCATTGTCTGTTTCCCTTCTTCATCCTGATTTGCTTCACCAGATAGGCGACCATGAATTGAATTCCAGTATTGGCTAGACGCAATCGGCATCCCAGAAATTGTGAAATATTTGTTTAACTGATCAAAAGTTGATGAGCATCCCCCTCTTCTGGCACATACAATACTTGCTCCAACTTTCATAGTCTTATCAAAGTGAGTGCTGTAAAAAAGCCTGTCAAGACATGCTATAAGAGTTGCATTTGCAGATGCATAGTAAACTGGACTCGCTACCACAAGACCATCTGCCTCTTCAAATAATGGAGCCAAATTGTTTACTTCATCGTCAAATACGCATTTGCCCGTGTTAGCACAAAAATTGCAGGCTATACAGCCTCTAATATTTTTATTACCTATTACAACCTCTGTATATTCAATACCAGCTTCTTCAAATATTTTCTTCATCTCATCTAAAGCCACACCACAATTACTCCCTTGTCTTGGACTTCCGTTAATCATTAAAACCTTCATAAAATAAATCACCCTCCTGTATGATATTTTCGGTCTACTGTTTTTATCAGTTTTGGGTTTTCAAGCAAATCAGAAAGTTCTGATTGTCATAATCACCTCATTATCACACAAATAGCCAAATCAAGCTTCTCCAAAAGCTTTGCTCTCCATCCTCCTCATCCATTCTACGCACTCACAGTGCGGCGTATGGGGAAAACTGATAATATGACCTCAGGCTTTAGTATCCTTTCAGCTATTTTTCTCCAAGTTCTTGAGTAATCATTATCTTCAATGGCATTCATCGGTGACCTATGTACCATAAATTAAACCGTCATCTTTGACAAAGTGCCTACCATTCCAATTTTAAATTAACACTTAATCATAACATTTATCTATGCAATAATACAACTAGTTGCGTTTATTAATAATATTATCAGCCCTTATTAATATTGCTAATTTTATTGATATGATATCTAAAGAGCCAAACTATGTCAATAAAACTATATTGCTGGCAGTAAAGAGATATTTAAAAAATAATCCGGCATCGCCATATAATTAGAGAAGCCGGAGCTTAAATCAGACTATACTTTTTGCTATTCTCCTATATATTTGAACAATAATATAATTTTTATACCCAAAAATATACCCTCGATATGCTTCCAAAAATGTATATCGAGGGTATACATCATTCAGTGCAATTATCACAAGCATCGCTTGGTGATTCACAGGGTCTGCATGGCTTATCTATATTGTTTATAAGATTATTATTGCCTGTATCAAAAATATTCTGCGGAATATTGCATACCAGCTTATTATCCATTACAAGATTTCCTATAGTAGATGCATCAAGTGTGATTCCTGAATCTCCATTATATGATAATTCATTATTCAGATACATTCCAAAATCTCCAAGTATAAACATACCTATTGTATCATTACATTCTATATTGTTCTCACCTGTAAAATAATTTCTATACTCATCAGAAACTAATAAAGCTGATGACTTGGAAGCTTTGACCTTGTTTCCAACAGCTATAGAATTGCTTCCTTCTGCAATCCATATTCCCAGAGTATTATTTATTGATATGTTATTCAATAACAGATTATTGCTTCCAGATATTCTAAAACCAGAACTTCTATGTCTTATTGCTATATTGGATATGAAGGCATTGTTGCTATCGACAGATGTAGAAGTTTCAAAAGCATCAACAAAACCGTCCTTGACTGTATTCTCTATAACCCAATTATTTGTACTTCCTGAACTTAATTTTATACCATCGGAACAATAACATATTTCATTTTTCCAAATTAGATTGCCGCTGGAGCCTATTAAAACTATAGCATCGCTAAGCATATTATTAAATTTGTTATTAACTATCCTGTTTCCTGATCCACCCTGAATTATTATGCTGTCATCCCGATAATGTCTTATTTTAATTCCTTCTATGGCTGCCCCAACCACATCTGATAGCATGAAAGCTGTTAATAAACTGCCTTTGCCGTCAAAAATGACTCCTGAACCTTTAGCAGCAATCCGTATGTTGTTTTTATTAATATTAACAGTCTGAGAATATATACCATCCTCTAAAAGAAGCACATCCCCTTCATTTACATCATCAGAGGCTATTAAAGCAGTAATATCCATAAGAGGTGTTACATTGATTACTGCCATAATGACACTTCCCTTCATATATATTTAAAAAGCTAAATTATCTGCTTTATCAGGGCAATTGTCACAAACATCATTTGGTGTTTCGCAAGGTTCACATGGTTCCTCTATATTATTTACTAAGTTATTATCAGTACCGTTGTTAACTATATTTTCTGGAATATTGCATACCAGCTTATTATTTATTATGAGATTTCCTTCAGAAGTGTCAGTGAGTTCCATGCCTATATCTGTATTGTTAGATATTTGGTTATTTATGAACATTCCTAATTGACCTAATATTTCTATGCCTTTTCTACGGTTACATTCTATACTGTTTTCTCCTGCAAAATGATTTATATATCCATTAGTAATAAAGTGTGTACCAAATTTAATGCTTTTTGACACATTTCCGATAGCCAATGAATCCCTTCCTTGGTCAAATATTATTCCGAATGCATTGTCCATTGATAAGTTGTTAAACAATAAGTTGTTGCTGCCAAACAACTCATAGCCATCACTTACATTTCTCATTGATACATTAGATATGAACGCATTGTTGCTATCCAGAACTATTTCGGTTTCAAAGCCATTATCATCACACTCTTTAGCTATATTCCCAATAACCCAATTGCTTGTGCTGCCGAGAGTTAGAAATACACCATTTGAACATCTGCATATTTCATTTTTCCATATTAAATTGCCGCTGGAACGTAATAAAAATATTCCGTTGTTTTGAACATTGTTGATTATATTGTTTATAATTCTGTTGCCTGACCCATATTCAATAAATATGCCATCTACCCTATAATGTCTTATATTAACTCCGTCTATTGCTACCCCGACCACATCTGATAATGTAAAAGCCACTAAAAGAATACTTTTGCCATCAAAAATTACTCCTGGTCCCTTAGCTGCAATTCGTATATTGTTTTTGGAAATGTTTACTGTTTGAAAATATATGCCCTCTTCTAAAAGAAGTACATCTCCTTCATTTACATTATCAGAAGCTATCAAAGCTGTAATATCTGTAAATGGTGTTACATTGATTACTGCCATAAGTACACTTCCCTTCATTATAATTAATAAGCTTGTTCAATAATAATATATTCCCCATACAGCAATATGCAACAAGCTTTTGTACAATAAGGAAGCTTTTCAACTTACCATAATCACAAAAGTAAAAAAAAGAGCAACCTTTTGATTGCTCCTGAATAAATATCATCAGACTCAACTTGATCTGCATATAAAGAAAGCTCGTAGAAATCGTAATCACCGCCATACCTGACCTTTCCGTATTTATGTTTTTCAGTTAATTCATCCATCCATAGTCTTGTGTAACAACTAGGATCTCCGTATAGAATCATGTCACAGCCAAAAAAGGTATAGCCTGATCGACTCACTTTATCATTTTGCAAAACAAGTTTTTTCAGATTAATACAGTTGCCAAAAGAAGTGCAATTTAAACTTGTGGTTTCAACCGGGACAAAATAGACCTCATCTTTTTTTGAAAGGGGATAATTTATCAAATCTTTTTTATCTTTACTGAACAGAACACCATCTTCTGAGGTGTAATAAGGGTTTTTGGGATCTACCACGAAAGCCTCTACACCATTCATATATGAAAAGGCATAAGTACCAATTTCTTTAACTGATTTGGGAATATATATTTTTTGACCTTCTTTTACATTGGCAGCATAAAAGCACTTATAGCCAATGCTTTCAACAGTATCAGGTATAGTAATACTATCAAAGTATTTATATGAAAAAGCCTCTTCACCTAACCCGACAACAGTAAAACCATCTATCACAGATGGAATTTCCAGAGCTGTCAAGCCTCTAGCTCTTGCATCAGGTTTCAGTCCTGTAATTACGGCAGTATTACCTTTTGTTGTATACTCAAAATAAGAATCTGTCTGAGAATGTACATTTATGGGCATACAAATGTAAAAAATCATAAAAATAAGAAGCAATTTTTTCATTGTTAAACCCCTCCACTACATAAAAAAATAATATTCAACCATCAATTTTCAAAAGGCATACATAGTTTATAATTTTATAAATAAAATACATGCTTCAAAAATAATTATTAAAAGTACGTTTCAAATATACCGCTGTCTAGATATTGTTATGATATATAAATTTTACCATATACCTGATTGTGTTAAAATATAGAAAAAAACCTGCCGGTTTAAGGGCAGGTTTTTTTATGGCACAAGCTCAACTGAATTTCTTTATCAGGAGATACATATGTCTCATCTATTAAGATATACCAGTCAGTCATATAATCATGTACCGGTTTAGATGATGAAAGATATTCACTTCCGGCATTAGGTGCTTTTTCATTTGTATATATACCTACTACTGCTTTACCCTCCACAAAATAAGTAACTACATCAAACTGTGGCTTAATTATCTCATTACCCTTACTATCTACAAATCCCCACTTTAAATTATAATCTTGAACTCTGCCTTTGCCATATGTGAACGGCTCAACTCTTTTATATTTTCCAGGAGGAACTACTATATCACCATTGGCATTTATATAAGCCATTTTTAATTGGTCCCTGAAACTTTCATAATCTAAATAATTCCCATCAAAATCTTTTGCTTCGATAATTGCAATTAAATCGTCAGTAGGTTCAAGGCCTGATTGATAATCCACCCCAACTTCCCTGCCTAATTTTTTTCCTATTTCTGCTGCTAAACGGAAGCCATCAGGTAAAATGCTTTTGCCTGTTTTTATATTATATAGCATTTCGACATCTTTGATATATTCACCTGATTCAAATACAGGCATAAAAACCTGTGCAAGACCATTACCTACCTCATCGATAAATCCATATGTCTTGAAGACTTCTTTTCCTGTTATATCCAACAAATGTTCACTACCTGACCTTAAGGGATTCGTTGGGTCATATGACATCGTTTTTATGAGTCCGTTTTCGTACCATGTTTTCATTAAAAAATGAATTATGTGATTTTGGGGCAGTCTAAATAATTCTTTACCTGTTGTGTCGATAAAACCTCCATACAGGTAATTTTGATCCAAGCCCAACACACTATTAGGCTTAAACTGCTGAAAAAAGCAGACACCTTCTGCAAATCCAAATAAAACTCTTTCTCTATCGTGTGTAAAAAGCTTTTTACCAGTGTTGTCTATAACATAGTCTTTACCGATTTCTAAATCCCATATATCGAGAAACCCACCCGAAGGGAATCTGGGATTGATTTTATCTGATGGAGTAATCAGTTCCTCTCCAAAAACATTTATTACTGTTGTTAATTGATTATCAGCTCGCACTACAGGAATTATACCTGAAGGAGCCCATTCATGTACCTTGCTGAGTGGTCTGTATTTCCCTAGAGGGAACATCTCTTTGCCTTCCTCATTAATAATTCCCCACTTATAATCAGATGTTTCAACCTCAGCGTAACCATTAATAAAAACTGAGACATATGCATACTTGCCGTATGGAACTACTGTATCGCCTTGTTTATTAAAAACAACAGCACTTAACCCATCCCTAAATACAATTACATTACCAATATAACGCGGATACCTGACAAACTCACTAAATCCATCATTAATTTCAGCATATCCACTATGAGTATAATCAGGAGTTATTACTTCTTTCACTGTCTCAGCATTCACAAAACCCCAAACTGGTCTATTTGATGTAGTCCTGGACTCCCCACTGGAAACTGCAATCATGCCATTTATAACAGGAGAAGCCTCATGATAACGTCCAATGTAGTGTAAAGAAAATCCTTCTGGTAATTGTATTCCGTATGTATTATTTTGTATAGCTTGTGCGCTTGCTGTTGCTGGAAACACAGATAAAACTATTAGCCCTGCCATTACTATACTTATCACTCTTTTTACATTCATCTTTTGTTACCCCCTTTAATTCTACAACTTTAATAATACTTTATCGCAGCCTTCCGGTTAATCCGTGATGTTAGGTGCGTCGTACATATATCTTTCGTCTAATACTTCTTCCGGTAGTACTTGCAATGCTTCTTCCAATATATCCCTTGCAGTCATGCCTTCCTTCCAGGGTGGTGATAAAATCTGCCTCCATAATCTGCTCCCTCTTTTATTGTGAAAAAGGCCTAATATATTTTTTATAGCTTGGTATCCCATTCTCTTGTCTTCTTCAAATTGTCCTACATAATCTATAAGCCCTTCTATAACTTCACGCCTTGAAATATTATTGATTTTACCTCCTTCAATAAATTGGTCCACTTCAGTTAATATAAATGGATTTTCATAAGCCACTCTGCCTAACATAACTCCGTCTACATATTGCAAATGCTCTTTAATAGACTCAATTGTCTTTATTCCCCCATTAATCTCAATAAATAAATCCGGAAAGGCTTCCTTTATTTTATATACATAATCATATCTAAGAGGCGGAACTTCTCTATTTTCTTTTGGGCTTAGACCTTCTAATATGGCAATGCGAGCGTGTATTATGAAATGTTTTATCCCTGCTTCAGAGAGAACTTTTACAAAATACTCCAAATCCTCATATTTATCAAAGACCACTCTTGATAAAGAATCTGGCAATATATTTGTACCATCAATTCCTATTCTATGCTTTACAGTGACCGGCTTTTTAGTTTCATTTTTCATAGCCTGAACTATTTCTGCAACTAGTTCAGGATACGCCATAAGATATGCTCCCATTTGGTTCCCTGAAACACGATCTGATGGACATCCTATATTTAAATTTATCTCATCATAATCCCAATCTTCAGCAATTTTAACTGCTTCAGTAATTTCTTTTATGTCACATCCTGCTATCTGTAAGGCTATGGGCTTCTCAAACGGATCAAAATCTAATAGCTTATTTCTATCACCATGAACAATTGCACTGCTTGAAATCATCTCAGTATATAGCATTGATTTTTTTGTTAACAGCCGGCAAAAATATCTGAAATGTCTATCCGTTATATCTAACATTGGAGCAATACTTATTCTAGACATTATATTTTGCATCCTTTCTATTTCCTTGACATCAATACGGTGCACTCAGCTATAGTATTCACCTAATCAGACTTCACTATGTTCGTCTACTTGTGAAGACTTTGCATATTATTTTTCATATTGATATGGTACATAAGGCAAAATAGCCCATGTAACATCGTCGGCGGAAATATTTTTGCATTCTAATTGCCTGTATCCAACGGTTGATTGTTCACAGGGGTAATTTACACAATCATAGCAGGTATTAAGCTGTTTCATATGTAAACATTTTAATGGCTCGCATAACTCATTTCCCTCACCACAACAGTGTCAATTTGGTGTATCACAGCCAGTGCAACGCATATCCCAATCAGATGCACCATATACCGTATTTAGATGTGGGATGAGCATTTCTCTGAATTCTTCGGTAATGCCAGTATAATGCACACATATATCGCATCTATGTCCACATTTGCCATACAAAGCATTATCTTTTGAAAACAGCTTACGGTTTGGTTTTTTCTTAATAAGTATCAGCTTTTTCACAGCTTCCAGAGTTTTTAAATCATAAACTCTAATAAATAGCCATTTGCCATCGCGGAGAGTTCGTTGACGGTCGTAAAGCTCTTGTATCTCAAGGGGGGAACTCATTCATTATACTCACCCCAAGCAGAACAATATACGGTACAAATTGGACGCTTTCTGCTTAATAAAACCACCTGTTATAATCAATACCTACTATAGGAAAATCATAGCAATTAATACTACTAGAGTCAATGTTATTTATTCCGCCAACTTAACTCTATCTAAATTGAGACATATTTTTGTAAAAAATATACCCTTTATATGTTTCCATGAAAACATATCGAGGGTATAAACAGAGTAGACAGGTTATTTTTATACAGTGTTACGATTTCAAAACAGCATATACCAGAACAGGACTTTTTCATCTTTGCTGGAAAAGTTCATATATAATTATAACTAAAGGTAAAAGTCAACTTATTCCGATTCAAATGTAGTAACACCCAAATTAGAACTTTTTAAATCCAAAGGTATGATGCCTGCCTTCATCCACTCCTGTTTCAGGTTTTCAATTTTCGCTTCATCAATTAAAAATGCGATTCCACAATCTCCTCCACCAGAACCTGAGAATTTTGCTCTGCCATATTTCTCTGCAATCCGGCATAACTCCATAATCTCCTTTATCTCTAACTGCAAGCCGGTTACATCTTCAAGATATTGTAAGGCAATTCTATTTTTATGAATGGCCTGAAGGATTCCTTCTCCATCATTCAAGTCACAGGAGCGAATAAATTCCAAAACTGCAGCTTTGCTTTGTTCCAGAAAGACCTCATATGCTTTTTTGTTTTTCATTTGAAAGTCTTCTATCTTTCTTACAAGAGGGGATGTTTTTACTGAATGTTTAGTCCAGCCGGCGATAAAGCTGACACTGGCAGGTAATGAAATCTTGTTTATTGATAAGCTAGGCCATGGCATACTGATCAAATCATTAAGTGTTAAATTGGTGTCATAAAGTTTATGAGTCAGCCATTCCGCATCATATCTATAATAGCATATCCAGCCTCCATAAACACTTGCTGCAATATCAGCGCCAGAACCATTTCCCTGCGCCTTCAAGTGTGCAATACAAGACAGCTTATAGATCAATAACTTCTCTTTTTCTATTTCCAGTCCATGATAAGCCAGTATAGCGCTGATTACTCCAACCACGAAAGCCGAGCTGGAACCAAGTCCATACTTCTTACCGGATATTATATCATTTAATCCATTGTGAATTTCAAGCTGGAAGGCGTATATCCTAACTCCCTTTTCTCTTAGATATTTAAGCACAATGGTGATGGCCATCTTCATAAAAGGATTTTTTCGGATATCAAGACCTATAACATATCCTTTATGATTTACCATCCATGTTTCTTTAGGTAATTTTGGTGAAGAATCAGAAAGAATAAATTTACTATATGGACTGATTTTTATGGTCATATACCGGTTAACAGCTTTAACTATAGCTGGATAACCACTTGATAATACCGCATATTCCCCGGCAATCATCAGCTTACCAGGTACCTTAATTATTAAGCTGGAGTTGTTCATACATTATCCCTCTTTTTTTACTATTTCACTTAATTACACTAACCAACCACGGTGCTGAATATAAAATCATAAATAGAACTCCATAGTTGACGCCTAATCGATGTAAGACTCCGGCTACGATTCCAATTAAAATGACACCTGCAATATTTACAAAGCCGCCATCAATGTATGCCAGCAATAATACCAAACTTAAAAATAATCCTAAGATTGCTTCATGGGGGATTCTTCTCATTACAAACAGACAGATGCTTCTGGAGTATTTGACAGCGATAAAATAAGTGAAGACTGATGCGATGCCTACCCCAAGGATAGTTGCTCCGGTAAAGTCACCCATGGATAATACATGATGCATATTGTATTCCAGGTTAAATATGGGCTCCGCATTAAACAAGGGGTTGCCTGGTCCAATGGCAACAGGAGACAAAGGAATCCCCAGGGCAACCAGAGGAATCAGGATACCTGCAATATAAGTGGCTTATGCCAATGCTTCCATACAAGCGACTGCCATAGATGCCTTTTTAATTGGATCCTTGATTCTGCCTGCAAATAACTCTCCAAAAAATATGGTTAGTCCTACCGGGCTTAAAATAAACACAATGCTTCCTAACAAAGAAGCAATTGCGCTATAGCCAATTTCTTTCTTTGTTAAGATTTTAAACGGATTCGGCAGCCCCTCCATTTTAACTTCCTTTTTTAGACCTATTTCTTTTATATGGTGAGTTTTCATTGCATTCCTTTTATCTGTGTTTAATAATTCAAATAAGCTTAAGATAGCCGGTCCAATGGTTATGGCAAGAAAGAAAGAAGTGGAGACATTGGTTCCCTGCTCCACATTCCCTATATCCCAGTATAAAGTTCTTAAGCCTTGAATCAGCAGTGCAAATGGCAATATAGAAACAAGGGAAATCCATCGATGTTTGCTCATTAAGGCTAGTAAAACAGCGCCGATAAAGAAAACCATATTTCCATAATCTTTGATTACATTGGCAATGGGCACTAAAGCATTGGTCAATAATAAACTGATTGGAACTGAAACTAAATTTCCAACAATAGCGCCGGATGCTATTTTACGAATAGACACGTCAGCCAATCCTTCTTTTTTCAGTACCTGGGCATGTTCCACCATAGGTGTGGACATAACACCCGCCGGTATTCCTGCCACAGAAATAGGTACTGCATCAATTAATTTGCTTGCAACAATGGCTGACATGAAAAACGTTAAAACTACAACAGGCTCCAATCCTGTCAATACCAGAATTAAGGTAATAGGCGCTATTGTAGCTGTTTCATCCGCTCCGGGTGTTGCACCAATTATGGTATATACTATTGCTGCCAAAGCAGCAGCTATAATCATCTGGACTAAAATTGGCATATACATTTTTAACTCCTATTCCTCTTGTATCAACTTTCTTTTGGGCTTAATGATGAAACTTGAGACAATGAATCCCGTAATAGCACCAACTAAGCCAAATAACAGAGGTTTATAAGAATCATTGGGAGCCAGAAAATATCCGCTAAAGGTTGTAATGATACAAATGATTAAGGCTTTAACCAAATCTTTTATATTCACAAGATCTTCCCAGATCTCAATATTGTTCTCTTCTTTATCATCCAAGGTTCTTACTCCTTTTCTTTATATACTATCTTTTGCTGTGTTCCATTTAATTATCAGAATAACCTGACTTTCAACCTGATGTTTCAAAAAATCTTATTTCTGCTTTAGTTCATTAAAGCAGATGTTCGGATAAATACTTTACTCCCTCTCCGGGATTGCAGGATATTACTTTTTTCACACTGTTAAGCTCCATAAGTGCTTCTTTTACCTTATCTTCATTCTCAGGCTCACATAAAACTTTTACATTAGGTCCCGCATCGATTGTAAAATAAGCCGGTATTCCTCTTTGTCTAAGGTTCTGAATGCCATGAATGACTTCCAGGGTACCGCTTTCCCAGTAAATAATCGGCGGCTTGGCGCCAAGCATAATTCCATGCATTTTTAAAGCGTTTCTTTCAAGCACTTCTCCTAAGGATACAAAATCTCTATCCCTTATAGCTTTCTTTGCTGCTTCCAAATCCTCATCGATTGTATCCAGCCATCCCTGATAAAAAGGTGAAGTTTCTACCGTTCGCTTCATTCCTTCTCTGCTGGATACCTTTTTTTGTCCGGCTGTAATCATTATAGATAAAATCGTCAGTTTCCAGGCATTTTCATCCAGAATCTGACGAGCATAAGAATCTGAACCATCTTCCATGCTTCCCTTCTGCCACTCCACAAATCCGCCATAGACAGACCTGCAGGCAGAACCGGAACCTTGTCTTGCAATTTTAGATATTTCTTCAAGGGACAGATTAAGTCCTATAGCCTTGGCAGTTGCTGCAGCTAATGCAGCATAACCTGAAGCAGAAGAAGCAAATCCGGCAGCCGTAGGAACATGATTCTCTGTTATAACTTTAGCATAAAGATTCACTCCAGCTTTTTTTCTTATGATATCTAAAAAGGATGATATTTTCACAAGCTCCTTATCACTTCCGGGAGACTGGTCCCAGATAAGCTTATCTTCCTTTAATTCTTCCTTAAACTCTACTGTGGTTATGGTATAAAAATTATCTAGTGTAATGGAAAGGCTGCTATTCATTGGTAAAATCAGTTTTTCATCTCGTTTTCCCCAATACTTAATCAGTGCAATATTTGTATTTGCTTTGGCTGTTGCTTTTAACTCATTACTGCTCATCCTATCACCTTTCCAACCTGGTTAAATCTTTTGAATCAGTGGAAAAATACCATGCTTCCCTTGCGCCTTCCTTTATCAGTGCTTCTCCAACCTTTCTTGCATCAGTCATATCTTTAGTAAGTGCAATAATACATCCTCCCATACCGCCGCCTGTCAACTTAGCTCCCAGGGCTCCAGCTCTCATTGCTATTTCAACCAAATGATCCAGCATGAAATTGCTTACTTCCAGCTTCTTAAGATTTTCATGATTCTTTAATAATAGGCTGCCAAGCAGTTTAGAATCACCGTTCAAGATAGCCTCCTTAGCTTTCCACACTATATCCTCGATTTCATCAATTATCGGATTTATCACATTGGGTCTTTGCTGTCTTAATTCTTTTACATGCTCAACAGCTATTTTTGTATCTCCAACTTCGCCGGTATCTGCAACAACCATATAGAAAGGTATTGGCGTTTCGATAGGAGAGGCACCTTGGGATTTCTGATAAAAAATCGGTTCATCGTTTACCACTGCCATCATGTCAATACCGCTAGGCTTTCCGTGTGCATAATTTTCTGCTATCTCAACCAAGCTGTATAGTTCTTCTTCCAATAAGGGTTTTTGAAAATAACCATACATACCTCTCACAATAGCAGTTGCTGCCGCTGCACTGGAGCCAAGCCCCCTTCCCATAGGAATCTGAGATTCAACCTCAATGCGGATTCCTTCCTTAGGTTGATTGCATAGTTCAAGGGATTGGTTAATGCATTGGACTAAACCTAGCAATTTACTAGGCATGCCTTCCAGATTGCCAGTATATATGCTTGATGCTATGGTTATTTCACCCACATGCTCTGTAACAAAAGCTCTGATCCATAAAGGAAAAGGAATGGCAATTGCAGGCTTATTATAAACTACAATATGCTCCCCTGCTAAGATTAGTTTTCCATGAGCCTCGCCTGCTGCTCCATGATTACTTCTTACTTTCATTTTTCATCCTCTGTCCTATTAACTGCATTTCTGGCTGCTTCATTAATATTTTAAACCAATAGGTGAAATTCTCCGGATGCTCACTCATTTCTTTATTAAGCTTGTCTAGAGGAACCCAGCAGATTTCTTCCACTTCATCTTTGTTTGGAAATACTTTTCCACTATAATGACCAATAAATACATGATCCAGTTCATGTTCAATGAGACCATTATCAAATTCAATCCGGTATTTAAACTTGAATTCTTCCTTACAATCACATGTAATCCCTAACTCTTCGTTAATTCTCCTGGATACAGCTTCTGTCAGAGTCTCTCCTTCTCTTTGATGGCTGCAGCAGCTATTGCTCCATAGCCCAGGTGAATGATACTTCTTATATGCTCTCTTTTGCAGCAATACTTCACCCTTATCGTTAAAAATCATAACAGAAAAAGCTCGATGCAAGATACCTTTTTTATGTACCTCCATTTTTTCCATATAACCTGTTTCTCTATCTTGTTCATCTACGGTAAGAATATATTCTCCCATTTTATTTATCTCCTTTTGATTCAATCTTAGTCTTTATGAAACCAGGAGCTGTCTGATACATAATAAAATGACATAACATAAATCTATGTTATATCATTTCCTTCTTACATTATAACTTTCAGGTTAATATTTCAAGTTAGTATTTATTGCTTTTATTTATATCTATCTCTATTTCTTGTTTCATTTCTATTTCAATTGTTCTTGACGGACACCGATTAGATGTCATATTTATCTATGGCCTTGGCGGAATTGAGCTGATTGCATATTTCTCTGAATGCATCGGCTGCATATCTTTTTTCTTCGGCAAACCTTCTCAATATAGAGTCATTAAATAATTCTCTCCCTGCTACAACTCCATCTGGCAATCCAATGCCATTTGGGAAATAATATGTTCATAATACGGGATTTTTTTATCAAATTCATAATATGTAGCTAAAGCTATTTGTACAGCCTCTAATTTTTCATGCGGACCCTCAACTATAATATTTCTTGATTTAACATATTCACTGTGTTCATTATATTTTGCAGCTCCTGCATATCTGTCCCTCGCTGCAAACTTGCAATGTCGGATATTACCCATAACAATTGCACCAAAATAAAGTATACAGGGTTCTGTTGTGCTGTAAAGAGTATAAGAACGGATATTTGGGTGCTCTTTACGTTTTAACTGGATTATTGCGTTTATTTCTGCATGGGCAAGATTACTTCCATAAATACCCGGCTCATTGGTCTGCTCAACAAAAACCATATTCTGCCCAGCTGATACAAGTTCATTATTTTCATCTAGATAGCTGCTCCGATTGGAATTGTATTTGAGTAAAAAGCATCCCAAGCCTTGCTAAAAGCCATCTGCATCCAAGTTCAAGTTCTTCCCCAGTCATATTATGCCTCCTTAATAATTATTAAAAGAGCTCACCCAAGAAATATTCGTGTCTCCCTTCTGAGAAGAAAAACTTTCCATATATTTTCAATTATATATTATCCAGTTACTATTTCCCATTATCCAATATGTCAACTCAGCCCTGTGTTTTAGTAGCAATTTATATGTTATCGCAAATGATTAAAAATTAGGGTTCCAAGACATTATCACCTCAGGCAGAACTGCCGAAATAACATCACAATGTCTGGAAACCCTTTATTTATAGCCTTTTTCAATCCTTCAAATTATTGTATCCCTGTATCAGGATGAGTCATTAAGGACAACTTTTGCCTCCCCACTATTCTATAGTGGATAACAAATCTTTCATGTCTTTTAAAATATTATTTATCTTTGTAAGCTCCTCAGCCAAGTTCTGCTGAATTGCTATAATTTCATTGTAAGCCTTCTCAACTTCCTCATAGTTCATATCCTTTATATTCTGTCTATTGGCAATAATGATATCCCTTATATCACCATTTGATTCTCTCAAATTTGCATCAATTTCCTTTATCTGCTGGTTATATTCCTTAAGTTGATTTCTTATATCCTGGGGTACCGTGATACCATCTTCTATGATGTCTAATAGAAAATCAACTACATCTTTTCTCAGTTGTGTGTTTTCAGCAGCCAGTTCCAAGTTAGTTTTTGTGTTTTGCCTTATAGTGTCACCCTTTTGATGAAGAGTCTGTCTGAACTCTAAAAACTCATTCCTCTTGGCTAGCCTGTCAGACATCTTTTGTAATGTTTCTATTATCTTTGAATTATCAGTTGAGGTTGTTTCGATATCATCAGCAAAAACTGTTATAGCTGTTGTGCTTAAAATCAATAACACACATAAAACTGACAATAATTTTTTCATTTATTCATACCTCCATATTATTGTGTTCTTTACATAACCCATCCTGCATTTTTAGTTTATAAAACTCCTATAGTCATAACAAAGGAATAACTGTGGCAAAACTGTGGCATTTGTTTAAACCGAAATCTACATGTGCTAAAATTGGATTATGAAGAGGTGATTAGTTTGAAGAAAAAGATTTATATAGCTGACGATGAGCAAAATATAAGAGAACTGATCAAATCCTTTCTTGAAGCCGAAGGCTTTGAGGTTACTACATTTAATACCGGTGACGAACTTCTCTCCAAGTTTCTTCAGGAACCTGCCGATCTGGTTATTCTGGATATAATGATGCCCGGTACGGATGGTCTGATGCTTTGTTCTCAAATCCGTCAAAAAAGCAGCATACCTATTATTATCGTTTCAGCACGCGGAAGTGAATTGGACAGAATAACAGGCATTACACTGGGCTCAGATGACTACCTGACTAAACCCTTCTCTCCCATAGAACTAACTGCCAGGGTAAAGGCAATATTTCGCAGAATGGAGCTTGACCGAGGTGGTCCTGAACTAGATGTATTATCCTATGGTGATATTGTTATAAACATAAGCACCAGAGAAGCACAATGTAAGGGAATCCCTATCGATTTGACACCTATGGAGATGTCACTTATGATATACCTTATTAAAAATAAGGATATTGCTGTGTCTCGTGAACAACTATTGAGAAACGTTTGGAAATTCGACTTTGATGTAGATACCAGAGCCACTGATGATGTTATAAAAAGACTAAGAAAGAAACTAGCTGCAGCGAACAGCAACGTAAAAATCCAATCAGTATGGGGTTACGGCTTTAAGCTGCGAACAGGTGATACAGATGAAGAAAATTAGAACAAAGATAACCCTGCCTTTTCTGTATGTGATCATTATTATATCTATAATCACACTCATTCTATTTAACATAGCACTTAGAACTTATTTTACGCGAACTGCAATCCAGGATTTAAGGAACACCGTATCTACAGTTAGAATTTTAATAAGAAACCAGATAGGAGAAAATCTTATAAATGAAAAACTGAATAATAATGAATCCAGGATATTGACAACCCTTGGAAATCTAAGAACTATTCTAAAAGTTTCAAAATTATCGGCCAATACTGAGTTTATAATTTTCAGCAGAGATCTTGAAGTGATATATCCATTGAACTTAAAATCAGAAGAAACTTTTATAGATGAGAATCTAATATCTCAACTCAGAAATATACTACCTACGGCTGAAAAAAACAAAGTATATACAATAAAATCAGGGCGAGACAGATATCTTGCAGTATCAAATCAATTGATGCAGATTGCACTGCCGCGAACTCCCTACCTGGTGTTTGTCTCTTCCTTAAGCAACGGCCGAGGGGTAATGCGAGCTCTTAATTTTATACTTGTTTTGATACTTCTTATTGCAGTTTTTGTAGGCTGTTTATTTGCCCTTAGTGTTTCAAAAAGTATTTCCAAGCCTATTGTTACCCTCAGTGGATATGCTAAAAAAATAGGCCAGGGTGAATTTATAAAAGTTCCATTGGACAATAGCTCCCAGGAAATATACGATCTGTCTAAAAATATGAACGAAATGTCTATGAAACTGTTAAACAGTACCAATGCTCAGAAGACCTTCCTTCAGAACGCTTCCCACGAGCTTAGGACACCCTTGATGTCCATACAGGGATATGCTGAAGGAATAATAAAGGGAGTCTTTCCCGACGTGGAAAAAGCGGCGGGAATAATATGTGACGAGAGCAAGAGGCTTAACAATCTTGTTGAGGAGCTTTTAATCCTTTCACATATTGAAAATGAAACCTACACAAATGAAAGAGCAAAATTAAATCTATCCCATATGATAAAGGAATACATTCAAAGGGTAAGGGGGCTTGCACTGAAGGAAAATAAAGAGATTATCACTAATATTGAAGATGAAAGCATTTTTGTCTTTGCAGATGACAAGCTTCTTTCACGGGCAATTATAAATGTCATTTCAAACTGTATCAGATATGCCCGTTCTGCTGTCACGGTTAAAGTGTGTAAAAGAGGTAATAGTGCTGTTATAACAATTAAGGATGACGGTAATGGGATTAATGAAGAGGATCTTCCGCATATTTTCGAAAGATTTTATAAGGGTAAAAAGGGCAACTTTGGTTTAGGCTTGTCTATTGCAAAGTTAGCTGTTGAGCATAGCGGCGGCTCCATCACTGCTCAAAACACAGAAAGTGGAGCCCAGTTTGAGATAGTTCTTCCAATCTTAACAAGTTAAATTCAGGGACACACCTATTCGATGTGTCCCTGTTATATTATCTTGATATGATATTAATTTAGTGTTGCGGTATCAACTTTGTTATATCATTCGTCTAGCAAATCTGCTTTGTACTTCAATACCTTCTGAGCTGCAGTACATGCAGGGCAGTCACACCATAAAGCGCCTTTTGCTTTGATTTCTATAGCATGGGTACGGATTTTATTTGCCATTTCCTCACCAAACTTTTCTTTCGCCATATCACTTTCGAACACATTGATGAGTGTATCTATATCAGCAACAGCATCTTCCAGTTCACGTACATATTTCCTAGAAGCTTCTGCTTCTCTTTCTGTGCCGACTGCATCCAACCACTGCTCTGCTGCCTCTCTTAATCCTTCGTAGCAGTTTGTAGATAATAACTCCTTGGTTCTTTCGATAATAATATTTTAGTTTTTCACGGTAATCATTCCTTTCTTTATTATGGGTATTATGCCTGTATTTTCACACTCTAATCGATGACTACGTAACATCAATACTACGCACGCAGCAGTAGATTGCAACTAATCAGGCTTCACATTGGATGCTCGCCTTCTTAACTCTATGGACTTCTTTTACCCTTTAATATCACTATAAGTAGAAAAATCTATAGCGATTCTTCTTTTATTGTGTGCTGCTTTGAATGTTCAAATATAATATATGGCTAAACTGAAGACAAGCATTAAGATAAGTTCTAAAAACACGTTTATAAAAGGCATTGTAATTATCCCCCAATATGAGTTAAAGAGACTATGGGTTATGACACATAAAAAAATGCTTTTTGTTTTTGAATAAATCACTGTTAAAATTAATGAAAAACACAATCCAAGAATAACGAAAATAAATGGATTCATATTTTGCTGAGGTGCACTGTTAATAAACCAAAGGGGTAGATGCCATAAAGACCATATAAGGCTCATAAAAAGTGTAGAAATAATTATAGAAAACTTCTTCATTAATTGTGGCAAAAGAACCCCTCTCCATCCGATTTCCTCAAGTCCTCCGAAAAGGATATTAGAGACTATTGCTGGTATTAAATAATATATAGGTCTACTAAAAAGCTGAGTTTCGGTTCTAACAGTATAAATATTGATGACAAAAGGTATTGAAAAAAGAACAAAAGGCACAATGAAAGCAAACAAATACCAAAGCACATTGACCTTAGCCCTAAAAATCTGTTTTATAAATGACTTATACTCGGATTTATCTTTTCTAGAATGCATACTCAGCAAAGCACCAATTGTTGGACCCAATCCGCCAATAATAAAAAGCGTCATAAATATTGGATGCCCATACCTGATATCTGTCATCGTTGTTGTTACAGCAAGTGCACCCCACATTACCCAAGATATAATAAAGGAAAGTAACAAATATTTGGCTAGTTTTGCCATAAAAATTATCTCCTTAAATAATATCATTTACTGATTTTGATGTTGAAAATACTCATTATTAAACTTACGGACTATCTCACACCGTATCAATCTGCTTTGGTAGGCTATTGTTAATATTCTTTAACAGCAAAATCATGCAATAGCATATAAGCAAACTAATCATAGGAAACATAATTATCTCAATAATACTCATTGATACACCTGCAAAATATTGGCTGATTATCATAGCTGTCAGAGCAGCTCCCATAGTAAAACCTTTCATAATAATTACTGAAGAAAGAAGATATCCAATAGGTTTTCTTTTAATTATCATCACCCCGGATAATAGAGCTATAGGTACTATAAATCCCAAGTCTAATCCTTGAATAACAAGGGTTGTGTAATGTTCTAAACCTAAGGGTATAGTCCCATTTGTTATTGTAGGAATTATCTTTTTCATCCATAGTAAAAATAATGCTATGGCAAAAAATATTTGAAAACCACCTAAAAATCTTACTGGAAGTTTTCCACTAAATGCAGAAGCTAAATTGTTCATATTAAATGACATCATTAACAATATAAATGAAAAGAAGCTTGCTGACATAAGTATCACATACACGATGAACATTGGATTGTACATCCATAGAAAAACATAGGAAATATATGTGTATAAGAAATAACCTAATGTTCCTGTAAGTAACAATCTACCTTTTAAGGAACCTCTTAACGCTAAAAATAGTGATATAACTAATAGAGGAACGCCTAATACAATTGTCACTATATCTTGTGCAATACCCTGTGCTGCTACAGATACAGAATCATAGCTATATAAGCCTTTTCCGTAAATTTTAATTGTTTCACCTCTAAATGATTCAATTTCATATGTTCCTGAACCAGCATTGGAAAAAATTCCAACTAGCGAGGCAAATACTGATAATACCACAATACATCCTACAAGTAAAATAATTGTTTTTTTATACCTCATCCAAAATCCCTCACCTTAATTAAATAGTATTATTTATTTCTTGGGCAAATTTATAAATGTCATCTTTCAATATCTCTAAAAGCTTTTTCAAAACACATCTCTCTCCTAATCAATTTTGTTACCTTTAACTATCCTCAAAACTATATCTTTCGAATAAAAATCAATTAACCTCTTTCTTTGTTCTTCACCAATATCCTTTTCTATAATTATCTTCATAATAAGGCCTAAGGTTGATACTGCGATCACCTGAGCAGTTAGCTCTATTGTATCCTCATCTATTTCTTGATTTTTGTATATGTCTTTTAAACATTGGAACAGGAAAGATAAAGCTGGCTTTTCTTTTGCGGCCCCCTTATAAAGTGAAGAAATATGCTTCAAAGCTTCTTCTGATTTACTTAAGTGGGCAGCCATAAATTTGTCAGGCATTTCTAGTGCTGCCATTATGTAATTTTTAGTCATCTCCACCAATCTTTCTTCTGGTGAAGAGTTCTCTAACTCGACAGAAGATACAGCTGATACTATCTTCTTATATCCTCTTTGCATCACATTGTTCAATATTTCCTCTTTATCATTAAAATAATGATAAATAATGGATGGAGAGTACTCTATTTTTTTAGCTATTTTCCTTATTGATAATTTGTCAATCCCTTCATCAGATATGATGCTGCTTGCTGCTGAAAGGATAAGTTCTCTCATTTCTTCTATTTCTCTTTCTCTTCTTTTTTCTATCGTCATTTGCTTATCCCTCACTTCATATAACACTGTTTAATTATTTAACATTGTTTATTTATTGAACACTGTTCAAAATTCTAATAACACCACTTATTTCCAATGTCAATATTAAAATTTTAAAATTTTTATATATCCCAAGTATTATCCATCTCACTCTCATAATTTTCATATATATGTTGTTGCACTAATTATCTTCTGCTTCTGTTTTAGCATAAAAAATGGCGAAGTTAATTTTAGTCTTCGATTGACCTAAACTTCGCCCAATACCGATATTCTCTAATCATTGTCCGGTATAAAAATTACCTTGTACTGCGTAATATAAATATATCAACACACTCTACTCAATCAACTGAGTAAACATGTATACACAGTCGAGGTCTAACATTAATGAAACTTCGATTTTATCTTTCAAAACCTTATTTCTGAAATCATCACCAAGCATTGTGAAGGTAGTAAACTTCACAAAGTACTGAAAACGCAGGATTTCCAAGCATCTTTCCATTGCATTTCTATTACGCACTCAGCAGTAGATTGCAACCAATCAGACTTCGCTTCGCTCGCCTTCTTGGGATGGCCTTGCATGGATCCTACATCTGCTTCTTCAGTCGCTGTGCTCCTTCACAAGTAGCGTTACGGTCTCAACATGGCTTGAGTTGATGGAATTGATGTCTGTGGGCTAATTTTTATAGCATCTGTACGTGGGAGAACATGTCAATGGGTTTTTGGCCAGTTTTTCAGAAATCGCCGTTCGCGGGAACATATCAACAAGCCTTTCTTTCTAATATAGATGTTTAAATGGTTTACGTAAATACCTCATTGTGATACTATTATTAAAGTTACCTCTATACGCTGATATTAGAAAGGCGGATTTTATGATA
>Ga0134092_1001343_pt1 | contig 21806 bp, 19 predicted proteins | sample 3_6taG_FD_94454 | JGI IMG/M metagenome (GOLD analysis project Ga0134092, IMG submission 94454) | Switchgrass degrading microbial communities from high solid loading bioreactors in New Hampshire, USA - 3_6_20_6_A3 metaG | ecosystem: Engineered > Bioreactor > Semi-continuous > Anaerobic >... | reverse complement strand
TCTGTAAATAATTTTTTGCTCATTACATTCTTCTCCTAATGATATTTATTTTATTATACATAAAAATACCCTATGGCATAGACTTTTTTTAAATTGTCTATTCCATAGGGTACATTTTAATCTGTAATGATAGGAGATAGTCTTTTTTTTGTTACTAAAATTTAAATATTCACAGGATTTATTGATAATTATTATTAATAGATTATTGATGTTAATAGATAATTGTGGTAAAATTCAAATGAAATAAATATTATATAAGGAGATTAAGAAATGAAATACGCAGTAGTATATAGTAGTGTAACTGGAAATACAAAAAAATTAGCAGAAGCAATAAAAAATAAAGTAGGAGAATGCTATTTTGGAAAGCCATCAGATGAGGCTCTTGAAGCTGATATTATTTTTATAGGTTTTTGGACAATTGGTACATGTGGACAAGATATAAAAACTTTTATAAGTAAGCTTGATAATAAGAAAGTCTTTACATTTGGAACTGCAGGATATAATAATACTAAAGAATATTTTGACGGAATTTTAAATTCTGTAAAAGCGTTAATTCCAGACTCTAATACCCTTATTGGTTCATATATGTGTTAAGGTAAAGTGTCTGAGGCTGTAAAAGATAAAATTAAAAATGGAATGCCAGAAAAATATGAAGCTATTAAGGATAAACTTCTTGAAGCAGAAAATCATCCAAATGAAGATGATATTGAATTATTAATGCTGGAGCTAGAAAAGCTGCTTTAATAAATATATATATAGTTGGCTAAAAATATTATTATTAGAAAAAATATTTTATATAAAAAAGCTTCTATTAATACAAGAGAAATAGAAGCTTTTTACATTGGATTTATTTTATTCTGTTTTTAATTCTTGGACACCAGTTACCTTTGAAGGTGTGTCTCCATCTTTGTCTTCAATTTTAAAAGTGTCCATTGCTTCTTGATTTAAGAAGTAGATATTCCCTTCAATTACTTGATTTACAAGTTTAAAATTCTTTCCTGAAATATATAAATCTCCCTTGAAGGTTCCATGTTCTATACTTCCATTTATGCTATTAAAGGTTAGTTTTGGTGCTGTTAAAGTAAATTTATTTGTTATATTACGATTTTCGTCTTGGGTATATAATGCTATTTTACGTTGGAAAAGTTCTTCACTGGTAGATTCGTCTTTTTTACCATTTTTGAAATCTCCGTCTACCACTAACTCCTTGTCAAAAGTTAAGTCGTTTAGGGTTGCTATTATCCAAGTACCATCTTTACGGATTGCTTTTTCAAAAGCTTCATTATTATCAACGATAGAAGCTGTTGTAGTAGCATCAGTATTTTCATTATCTGTCTTGTTTTGATTTTGTTCTGTACTTCCTTTATCGCTTGTATCATTTCCATTATTTTGTCCGCATGATACAAAAATTAGAGCTGTTAATGTAAAAGCCAAAGAAGCCAATATTTTTTTTGTTTTCATATGTATTCCTCCAAACTTTATTTTTTATGAACAGTTAAATTTAATTATTGTTTTTACATACTATTATTTTTTATTTATTATAAAATTTTATTCATAAAATAAAAAATCCCCTAAGGGATTTTTTATATAAATTAAGTAATATTATCAAACAACTTAAAGATATTGAGCATACCAAAGCCCCATTGAGGATTTGGATATATATCTCCTGATCTTTCATTTACTCCTCTAGCTAAATAAGTTTTAAGAGTTTGGGTATAAAGATTTTTATCATTACCTTGAATTATGCCCCAATCAAAAAGCATGGCGCAGGCTCCTGCAACTATTGCACCAGCTACACAAGTTCCACTTACTACGGCAATTTCATTATTTGGAGCAGTGGTAAGGGCGTTTTCTCCTCCTGCAGCCACATCTATGGGATTTATATATCCTGAAATAAAAGCATTTCCAGAATAATCAACTAGATTATTATTGTTTTGATTATATGCAGCAGCAGTTATAATAAAATTAGAGTTTCCTGGACTTGTTATAGTACCATAAGGATCAGCTGGGTTAAACTGAGTACCAGGAAGAGTTAAACCTCCTTGAGGAAGCCAGGCATTTATTGCTCCATCTATTATTTGATTACCCAGAAATCTTAATCGCCAAATTCCTGGCTGTAAGTTTAAAAATACAATTCTTATATTTTGCTCTCCGGTACTATCGTCAGGTATGAAATAGAATATATCTACCCGTGTATTTTCAAATACAAAATTATGGGTGTAAGAATTTGTTGTATAATTTATGACTCCAGTGTTATCACCAGAAGGTGATACAATATCAACGGATACAACATTAGGAAGATCTACCCAGACATCTACAATTAAGGACCCTTGTCCTGGGGCGACATCTAAATCAAAGGTTTTTATAGGTTCTTCAGGTCTAAGAGTGGCAGAAGCATGCCTTCTGGTATTTCTTTCATTACCAGTAACAGTTACCATAGTAAAGCCGTTATATAAGGCTAAACTGCTGATATACCTTTCTAGGAGGGTTGAACCTTTATGGCTTCCTAAACTAGATCCTAAAGGAAGATATGCAACAATAGGATCTTGTACAGATAAAGCATAGTTAGAAATATTTCTTAAGGCTGCAAATATTGAAACTACATTATAAATAGGTTCTTGTATATCTACTTGATAAAGAGATTTAAAGGCTATATCTTCTACTAATTTTATAATAATAAATCTACAATCAGGTACAACACCTCTTAACTCAGGATTTTTGCCTCTTGCCCCTATTAGTCCTGCCATATTGGTACCATGTCCAATTTCATCCCTTACAGGAACAATAGAGTAAGGATCTCCACCTTGCCTATAGGTGTTGATAGCTTCTTGAATTTGTTCCCTATTATAAATTGTGCCAAAAAATATTGGAAAATCTTCTGTTTGATCAAGTTGATTAGGAGCGCTTTGATCCCAAATGTAATCTATACGGGTATTGCCATCTTCGTCCATAAATTCTTCATTTAAATAATCTATTCCCGTATCAATTATGGCTACTTTAACACCTGTACCTAGAATATTTAAAGGCAGATTAAGCTGTAGAAATTCTGCCTGGGAGGCTTCTAATGGTGAAATTTGCTGAAGACTGTAAATAGTGTAAGGTTTTATATATATGATTGTTTCAAAGGGTGGAGAAGTTAGTATATCTTCAAGAGGTTCAAATGTAGATAGTATTGCATATTTATCTGTTATCACTGTAATTTTAAGGTTAGGATAATTAGCTATTTCAGCTTCAACATCGCCAATATAATGGACAAGATAGTGATAAATATTAGGGGTATTAAAGATGTTATCATAGTCATTAAATTGCCTATTCAATATTTTCACCATCCTTTTTTAGAAAATTATAAGATTTTTCAAGTTTTTTAATATTTTCATTATTGCTTTTATTAGAGCTTCTTAAAGCATTAGCAAAAATTCTAGCAATAAAGTTAAAGGTTCCGAGTAAATTAAATTCTCCAAAGCCTATATCTACATTTGGGTAGGTGAAATTTGGATTTCTGTTAGCTCCATAAATTAAATAACTTCTTATTTTTATTGAAGACATAGATCTGTCATTACCCTTTATAATTCCCCATTCTAAAAGAAGGGCACAGGCTCCAGCAATAATGGCAGAGGCTGCAGAGGAACCAGATAATGTACTTTCATTTCCATTAACATCGCTAGCTAATATGTCTACTCCGGTAGTAGCTATTGCAGGATTAATAAAGCCATTAATATTAAAACCCTTGCTAGAAGTTGGAGTAATTGAATTATTAATTCCCAAATAGGCTACACTTGTAATATATAAGGTGGTAGCAGGAACAAGTAAAGTATTTTGTGGATCAGGAGTTAAAAATTCTACTCCAGGGGGTAGTGTATTGCTAGGAGGCATCCAAATATCATATCTTCCATCAACTATATAGGAACCAATAAGGTCAATTCTCCAAATACCTGGTTTAATTCCAGTAAATTGCACATTAATAAGTTCATTTCCGGTAAAATGTTCAGGAGTATAATAAGTTACTGTAAGACTAGTATTAGTAAATATATACTTATAGTTTAATTTTCTTCCTGTTTGAGAAACTATAATTCCACTAGATTCCCCAGTTGGTGATGTAATATTTATCGAGGCTCTATTTGGACTTCTAAGCCAAATGCTGAAGGAAAAATTTCTTAGTTCTCTAGAAATTCTAAATTCCTGAGTAGAAGTTTCTTGTACGCCTGGTATAAAGCCTGAAACATGTCCTTGAGCATTACCTTCATTACCGACACCCATTACTATGCATAATCGCCCATAGACCATTAAATCCATTATATATCTAGATATTAAATTAGCACCATCATGACTTCCAAAGGTTGTACCTACACCAATATATATAACCATAGGCCTGTTAAGTCTTAAAAATTCATTTTTAAGAAATTCTAAAGCAGTAAATAGTTCGGATACATTATATACGGGAGGAGGAGTCATATTATTTTCTAAAATTAACTGTCTAAAATTTGTGGATTGAAATAACTTGACTATTATAAAGTCACAACCATTAGCAATTCCTTGCAAATCAGGATTCTCTCCTCGCGCACCAATAATACTTGCAACCTTAGTACCATGTCCAACATCATCTATTGAAGGAACAATAGCATAAGGATCTTCATTGTTTCGGCTTGCTTGTATTGCTAAATTAATTTGTTCATTAGTAAAAACTTTACCCATGTACATATTATAATTATCTTGAAAGTCATTAGAACTTATAGTTTGATCCCATAAACTAAGTATTCTTGATGTACCATCTTCCCTTATAAATTCAGGGTTTAAATAGTTTATTCCTGTATCTATAATGCCTACTACCACTCCTCTTCCGCTTAGATCCAAATATGGATTTAATTTAATATTATTGATATTATCAACGTAAGAAGGAGAAATCTCTTGAAGCACCATCATAGTACGAATATCTATGTATACTATTGAAGGTACATCTGCTCTAAGTCTATCTAAATCATTTTCATTCACCGCAACAACGCCAAATGCCTCAGTTATTGCTACCCCACAAGCATAATCTACCCTTGCCATTTCTTCTAGGAAGGGTCCCCTATATTCAATTAGGTAGTTTCCCACTGAAGGATCAAAAAATAAGCTGCAATTGTTCAGTACCATAATTTCTCCTAAAAATATTATAAAATTATACAATATTATATTAAGAAAAATAGGAAAATATGAATGAAATTATTGAATCAAGAAATTCTAATAAAATCCAATAAAAAAAATAAATATAAAACTGAAAAAAATAAATAATAAAAGTAAGGATAAAATTATTTTAAAGTGATAAATAATAATTTATTGAAAAATAATGAACTTATAAAATTATTATTAATAAGGTGGAGATAAAATGTTAAAAAGAATATTAATAATTAATTTTTGTATTTCATTAATATTTTTCTTTTCTTTAAGAAATATGAAAGTTAATGCTCAGCCTCAGGATGAAAGGATAAAAGCACCAGTATTCTTTTATAATGAGGATAATGATTATAATATTGAGTTAAAAGAAAATTTAATCAATCTTGCTAATAGCAGCAAAAAGAACATAGAATTAATTTTTTTTGATGGAAAAGAAAATCAAGAAGTTCAAAATAATCAATTAAATGAAGTTTTAAAGGATGATGTTGATATTATTTTCATGAATATTGTTGATACAAATAAGACAGAAGATATTGTTAATAAAGTAAAAAGATATAATATTCCCCTCATATTTTTTGCAAGAGAGCCTAAGTCCTTTGAAGCAATTAAATCCTATGGTAAATCTATTTTTATTGGTACTGATGATTGTGAACTAGGATTTGTGCAGGCTGATATGATATTAAATCAAATTAAGAACAAGAAATTAGTAGATAGAAATCGTAATGGTAAACTAGATTATATTTTGCTTAGGGGAAATAAGGAAAGTATAGAATCAAGATTAAGAAGCAGATGTGCTTTGGAAAAATTAAAAAGTAATCTTGAAATTAATGAGATTTATTCTGGTTATTTTAATTGGGATAAAAAGACTGTAAGGGATTATTTAACTCCTTTAATCTTGTTAAAGCTTCAAGGTGTAGATATTATAATTTCAAATAATGATGAAATGGCCTTTGGTGCAATAGAGCCCCTTCAGGAATTTGGTTATAACTTAGGTGATGAAAAAATGTACATACCTGTATTTGGGATAGATGGAATTTCTGAAGCTATAGAATTAATTAATAAGGGAATAATGGAAGGAACAGTGATTCAAGATCCTAAAATAATGGCAGATGCAATAAGAAAAATTGGACTTAATATGTATTATGAAAGGAAGCCTTTAGAGGATACTGATTATACTTTTGATAACAGCGGTGTTGCAATAAGAATACCAAATGGGGGATATATATTAAGAAATGAAAATTAAAATAGTATTCAAAATTAATTATTTTTTTAAAGAATACTATTTTTAATAAATGGAGGATACAAATGAGAAGAAAATTTATTATATGCTTCTTTCTATTATTAATTTTATTATTAAACTCTTTTACCTCAATAGTGAAGAGTCAGCCCAATGAAATTAAAAGATTTGCTGTTCTTTTTTATGATGAAAGTGATGCTTATATTTCACTGGTAAAAAAAGCCTTAGAGGAAATCCAACAACTAAATCATGATAAGGTTGAATTTATATACTATGATGCAGCAAATAATCAAGGAGTGCAAAATCAACAATTAGAGCTAGCTCTAAGAGATAAGGTGGATGGATTATTAGTAAATATAGTCGATTATAATAAGTCTCAATCCTTAGTTAATAGAGCAAAGGAAAATAATATTCCTATTATTTTCTTTAATAGAGAGCCTACTACTTTGGATAGTATTCAATCCTATGGAAAATCAATTTTTATTGGTACTAGTGGATGTCAATCAGGAAATATGCAGGGGGAAATGATTATTAATCAGATCCAAAATAAAATTGTTTTAGATAGAAATAGAAATAACCAATTAGATTATGTATTATTAAAAGGACCGAGAAATAATAAAGAAGCTATAGAAAGAAGCCGCTGTGTGATTGAACAAATTAACAATGTTGGTATAAGAACAAATGAACTTTATTCTGAATTTATGAATTGGGATAGGGAAATAACAAAAGAGAGGTTAACTCCTGTATTATCTGGAATAATAACAGATTTAGATGTTATTATTGCTAATAATGATCAAATGGCAATTGGAGCAATAGAAGCCCTTCAGCAATATGGTTATAATTTGCCTGGAGGAAGAAATTATATACCTGTTTTTGGAATTGATGCTATACCAGAAGCTATTGACTTAATAAATTCAGGGCTCATGGAAGGTACTGTACAACAAGATGCAAAATCTATGGCGGAGGCTATGTATATAACGTCTATGAATTTTGCAGAGGGGAAAAGCCCCTTAGCTGGAACTGATTTTGCATTTGATTCAACTGGGGTGGCCCTAAGAATACCTTATCCAAATTATATTGTTAAGCCGATAAGTCAATAAATAGAAGGGGTTTGGGAAAAATTAACTTCAACATTCAAAATATTTATGATAAAATTGTTTTGAAAATTAATAATGGGGGAGTATTAATATGAAGCATATAAGAACAATAAACAAAACAAACATAAAAAATAGTTTAGTAAAACCAGGATGCAAAGAATGTGCTAATTCATGTCAATCAGCTTGCAAGACTTCATGTACAGTTGCAAATGTAGCGTGTGAAAATTAGTAAGCAGGCAGCAGCTAAATAGTTGCTGCTTTCTTTATTCTTTTATCTGGAGGGAAAATTAATGGCATTAATACACAAATTTAAGCAAGGTGAAAACTATTTTGTTTTAGATGTAAATACTGGAGCTGTTCATATAGTAGATGAACTTGTTTTTGATTTACTAGATGATAATGGAATGAAAAGTAAAGAAGAGCTATTAGAAAAGTTATCAGAAAAATATGAAAAGGAAGTTGTTTTGGAAGCTTATGATGAAATAAATGAGCTGATTAAAGAAGGGCTTCTTTACACTGAAGATAGATACGAAGAAATTGCTCATAGCTCTATGGATGATAGAGATTATATAAAAGCTGTCTGCTTAAATATAATTCATGGCTGTAATTTAAGATGTAAATACTGCTTTGCAGACGAAGGTGAATATAATGGACATAAAGGTGTTATGTCTTTAGAAACTGCAAAAAAAGCAATAGATTATGTTGTTAAAAGAAGCGGTCCGAGAAGAAATATAGAGATAGATTTATTTGGTGGAGAACCAACCTTAATCATGGATACCATAAAGGAAATTATTAAATATGCTAGAGAAAATGAAAAAAGGTGGAATAAAAATATTAGATTTACAATGACTACAAATTCTACCTTATTAAATGAAGAAATGATGGAATTTATGGATAAGGAAATGGGAAATATTATTTTATCCTTAGATGGAAGAAAATCAGTAAATGACAAGGTTAGAATAAAAGTTGATGGTAGCGGATCTTATGATGATATATTACCAAATATTAAAAAGATGATAAGCAAAAGGACTCCTGGAAAGACTTATTATGTTAGAGGAACTTTTACAAGAGCCAATACAGACTTTTATGAAGATGTAATGGCTATGGTAAATGAAGGTTTTAGGGAAATATCCATAGAACCAGTGGTATTGCCGGATGACCATCTCCTTTCCTTAAGGGAAGAGGATTTAGAAACTATAATGGAAAGTTATGATAAATTATATGAAGACATGGCAAGAAGAAAAAGAGAAAAGAAGGATGAATATACTTTCTATCATTTTAATATAGATTTAAACGGTGGCCCTTGCGTTTATAAGAGAATTTCTGGTTGTGGTGCAGGATTTGAATATGTTGCAATAACACCACAAGGGGAAGTTTATCCTTGCCACCAGTTTGTAGGAAAAGAAGAATTTAAGCTTGGAAGTATATATGATGATACTTATGATGCTGAATTAGGCAAGAAGTTTAAAAAGGCTCATATCTATAATAAGCCAAAGTGCAGGGAATGTTGGGCGAAGTTCTATTGCAGTGGTGGATGCCAAGCAAATAATTATAATTTCAATGGAGATATGAATATTCCATATGAAATTGGATGTAAAATGCAGAAGAAGAGGATTGAATGTGCTATTGCGCTAAAAGCGGAGTAGTCAAATCTTAGTCTAGTTTATAAGCTGCAGTGAATAGTTTATGGGGAAGGGAAGTTTTGCGATACTAAATTGTAAGACATCCCTTTCTTTTATATAATTAATTAAGTATATTAACTGTGAACTGAATAAGGGGGATAAAATGATTCAGGAATATATATTAAAAAATAGTATTAAGTTAATTTATAAGAAAACAAGTTCAAAATTAACTTCTATTTCAATTTCTATAGATGCAGGTGCTGGCAAGGAAAAGAATTTACTTGGATTAGCTCATGCAACAGAACATATGGTGTATAAGGGAACATTAAAAAGAAATGAAGCTGAAATAAATAGAGATTTAAGTAATATCTTTGGTTTTCAAAATGCAATGACAAATTACCCTTATGTTATATTTTATGGAACATCTTTAGCTGAAGATTTTGAAAAGGGTGTTGAGTTATTTTCGGATATAATAATAGAGCCAGCTTTTAAGGAAGAGGGCTTTATGGAAGAAATGGAAGTAATTAAGGAAGAATTAATGGAGTGGGATGAAGAATTAGATCAGTATTGTGAAGATAGGCAGTTTTTTAATAGTTTTGAAAATAGAAGAATAAAGTACCCTATTATAGGAACAATGGATAGTTTAAATAAAATAAAGTTAAAAGATATTAAAGAATTTCACAGTAATAATTACCTGCCTAAAAATACTTCAATAGCGGTTATTTCCTCCTTAGAATTTCACGAAGTTAAATCAATTGTTGAAAAATATTTTGACTCTTGGGATAGAGAGAGTATTTTAGAAGAAACTGAATTAGAATATGAATTAATAAAAGATAATATTTTTAAGGATATTAAGAAAGGTATTAATACTTGTAGAGTACAAATATGTTTTCCTATTGAGGATTTATCTTTAGAGGAAATTAAAGCTTTGAGAATATTTAATATATATTTTGGAGATGGAGTAAATTCCTTATTATTTGATAATTTAAGGACTAAGAAAGGACTTGTTTATGATGTTTTGACAAGTATTGCTAATGAAAAGTATATAAAGCTATATAAAATATTTTTTAATACATCAAAGGAAAAACTTGAAAAATCAATAGAGGTGGTTGAAGAATGTATAAGAAATATAGAGGTCTTTTTAATAAATATAAAGGAAAATGATTTACAAGATTTTATTAAAGTTTTAAAGTTGAAAAGATGGTTTAGGGAGGAACAAAATATTATTTTAGCTAAAGAATTATCCAGCTATAGTACTATGTTTAATGATTATAAAATTTATAGCGAAGAATTTAATAATATAGAAAAGATAGACAAAAAAATTATATGTAGTACGGTGAAGAAAGTTTTTAAAAGAAGGTCTATACAAATAATAACAAATTAGCTAAAATAATGACAAGGAGACTATTATGACTAAGGCGCCATTATTAGAAAGTTTAATAAATTATCATAAAGAAAATAATTTAATTTTATCCATGCCAGGAAATAAATCCGGTAAAGCTTTTCTAAGAGATGAAATTGGAAGGGAATTTATAAAAAATCTAGGTAATTTAGATATAACAGAAGTTGATCCCTTAGATAATCTTCATAATCCAGAAGGAGTTATTAAAGAAGCTCAGGAATTATTAGCTGAAATTTATAAAGTTAAAAAAGCTTTTTTTGTTGTAAATGGAAGCTCAGCAGGAAATTTAGCAGCAATTTTTTCAGCTTTTAATGAAGGAGATGAAGTATTAGTAGAAAGAAATTGTCATAAATCAATATATAATGCTTTAATACTCAGAAAATTAAAGATAATTTATATTGATGCAGTAATTGATTATAAAAATGAAATTTTTCTTCCTCCAACAGAAAAGGAAATTGAAAAAGCCATAAGTTCTGCTAATAATCCAAAGGGGGTAATATTAACTAGTCCAAATTATTTTGGGATAAGGTATAATATAGATGAATATCTAATAAAGCTTAAGGAAAAAGGCCTTAAGATAATTATAGATAGTGCTCATGGTGCTCATTTTGGAGTGAATAAGAAGTTACCTAAGTCCTTAGCCGCCCTTGGTGATTATGTTGTGATGAGCGCCCATAAAACCCTGCCTTGTTTAACTCAAGGTTCTTTTCTTTTAGTAAATGATGAAGAAGATAACATAGAATTTTATTTAAGGGCATTTATGACTACATCTCCTTCATATTTAATAATGGCCTCATTAGATTATTCAAGATATTATTTAGATAAATATGGAGATGAAGATTATAGTAAGTTAGTGGATTTGGCAGAAAAATATAAAGTTAAAATAAATAATTTGGATAAGGTTTTAGTATTAGATAATAAGGATTTAATAGATAAATATGAAATAGATAAAACTAGATATTTATTAATTACTAAGGATGGATATAGCGGACATAGACTATTGGAATATTTAAGAAAAAATAATATTCAAGGGGAAATGAGTTTTTCAAAAGGTGTAGTATTAATTTTTTCTCCTTCAAATACTGAAGAGGACTTTGAAAGGTTATATTCTGTTTTAGATAATTTAAATATAAATGAAAGAAAAACTAATGAAAAAAAGCTTAATTATCAAAGAGTTGTAAATGCAAAAGTATTTGAACCTTATGAAGTTTTTAATTTTAATAGCGAATATTGTGAATTAAATGATTCTATAGGTAAAGTAGCAAAAGAAGAAATAATACCATATCCTCCAGGCATACCGATTATATGTAGGGGGGAAATAATTACAAAAGAAGCTATTGACATAGTTAGAAATTATCTAAATTATAACTTAACAGTATTAGGTATAAAAGATAATAAAATTAAAGTTGTTAAAGAATATTAATATATTATTTAAAATATACATTTTGGGAGGAAAATATGGCAAGTTCAAAACAAACTATATTACAAAGTACTTTTGGTTCAATATTTACAGTCTTAGGGCAGAAGGAGTTAGAAAAAACTATTGGTGATAACAAAAATCTAGTAGCTATTTCTGGTAGAGTTAATAATCCTGGTATTGTTGAATTAAAGGAAGGTATGACTTTAAGAGATCTTATAAATGAAGCAGGAGGAATGATTAATAAAAAGCCTTTTAAATGTGCTCAATTAGGATTTCCTTTTAGCACCTTTGTAAGTAAATACAAATTAGATGCTCCATTAGATTTAGAGGTTTTTACTAAAAGTATATATAAAAATATTATAGTATTATCAGATGATGATTGCATAATTCAATTTGGTAAATATTACATTGAATATCTTTTAGGTAATATTGCTGAAGGTTTATGTCCTGATTATGAAGGATCAAGATATGAAATAGAAAGAATTTGGAGAATATTTGATAGAATAAGTAAAGGAAAAGCAAATTTAAGGGATATATATTTATTGAGACAACTGGGGAGTACCTTAAAGGAGAGAATTAAGCAAGATAAAAATATTACCTTGGAAATAATTGAGAATTTTTATGAGGAAATAGAAGAACATATAGAAGAGCATAAATGTTATGCAGGAGAATGTCCTCAGCTTACAAAACTTAGAATAACTGATAAATGTATAGGTTGTCATGCATGTACTAGAGTTTGCCCAGTAGATTGTATTTCCGGGAAGATTAAAGAAAAACATTTTATAGATACTGATAGATGTACTCATTGTGGACAATGTACTGTAGCTTGTCCTGTTTCAGCAATAACAGAAGGAGATAATACTTATAAATTCTTAAGAGATTTGTCTACCCCTGGGAGACTAGTTATTGCTCAAATTGCTCCAGCAGTAAGAGTAACGATTGGAGAAGCTTTTGGTTTTGAACCTGGAGAGAATTTGGAAAAGAAGTTAGTTTCAGCTCTAAAAACTTTAGGAGTTGATTATGTGTTTGATACTTCTTGGGCAGCAGATTTAACTATTATGGAGGAAGCAGCAGAACTTCAAAGTAGACTTGAAAGATATTTTAATGGAGATGATTCAGTAAAACTTCCATTACTAACTTCATGTTGTCCATCTTGGGTAAAATTTATTGAGCAAAATTATCCTGATATGTTAGATGTTCCATCTACAGCTAAATCACCTATGCAGATGTTTGCAACTATCGCTAAAGATATCTGGGCAAAAGAGAAAGGTTATAAAAGAGATTTTGTTACTTCCGTTGCAATAATGCCTTGTGTTGCAAAGAAATATGAAGCTTCTAGGCCAGAATTTTCTAGAGGGGATAATTATGATACAGATTACGTTATAACAACCAGAGAACTTATTAAAATATTAAAGCAGTCTAATATTGATTTAAGAGAATTAGAGGATGAAGAATTTGATAATCCTTTATCAGAATATAGTGGTGCTGGTGTAATTTTCGGAAGAACTGGTGGAGTTATAGAAGCTGCAGCAAGAACTGCCCTTGAAAAAATGACAGGAAAAAGGATAGAAAATATAGAATTTACTTCTTTAAGAGGATGGGAAGGTTTTAGAAGCTGTGAGTTAAATGTTGAAGGAATTAATTTGAAAATAGGAGTAGCCCATGGATTGAAAGAAGCTGGAAAGATGCTTGATAAGATTAGAAGTGGTGAAGAATTCTATCATGCAATTGAGATTATGGCTTGTAATGGGGGATGTATTGGTGGAGGTGGACAGCCTAAGCCTCAAAAGAGAAAGGAAACCATTATAAAAAGAGGAGAAGGATTAAATAATATTGACAGTAATATGAAAATAAGAAGATCTCATGAAAATGAATCTGTTTTAAAAATTTATGAAAAATATTTAGACCATCCATTAAGTGCTAAAGCTCATGAGTTAATTCATACAAAATATTTCCCAAAATTAAAGAAATATTAATTTATTAGTTTTAGGTTTTTATTTTAAGTTACAGTTAAGGTATAAATTCCTTAACTGTAACTGATAAATGAAAACCTTTTTTGATTGGACAATTTTTCTTAAAAAGGGTATTATATTATTAAAAAAATTATAGTAGGTGTTATGTTAGTATGAATGTAGTTAAAAAAGTAGCAGTTATAAATGATTTATCTGGAATAGGGAGATGTTCTTTAACAGCAGCAATTCCAATTTTATCAACTTTGGGAGTTCAGTGCTGCCCTTTTCCAACAGCAGTATTATCCTGTCAAACAGGGTATAATGATTTCACCTTTTTAGATATAACTAATGAAATGCACAAATATAAGAAATCCTGGGATAAATTAAAGATAAAATTAGATTGCATATATAGTGGTTTTCTAGGTTCAGAAGGTCAAATAAATATAGTTTATGAATTAGCAAAAGAACATAAGGAAGCACTAATAGTAGTAGATCCTGTAATGGGAGATAATGGTCATATTTATGATACCTTTACTGAAAATATGGGCAATAGAATGAAAGAGTTAATTTCAGTTGCTGATATTGTTACACCAAACTTAACGGAGGCTTGTTTGTTAACAGGAAGCAAATATAAGAAATATGAAACTTCTGATGAAGAACTCTTATATATGGTTAAGGAAATAGCAAAATTAGGACCTAAGCTTATAATTATTACTGGAATAGTTAGAAAGGATAAAATGTATAATTTTGTATATGATTCAAATAAGAATGACTATTTCTTGGTTGGAAAGGAATTTATAAATAAATCCTTTAGTGGTACGGGAGATACTTTTACTTCAATATTGATTGGATTAATTTTAAATGGTCATAATATAAACTATTGTATTGAAAAAGCAGCAGATTTTTTATATAAATCAATTAAATATACTCATGAACTTAATACTGATCCAAGGGAAGGAATATTATTTGAAAAATTTCTAAAGGAGTTGATATTAATAAATGAAAAGTAATATAAAAAATAAAACAAGAAATTTAGTATTAACAGCAGTATTTGCTGCTTTCATTTGTATATCAATAGTTTTTTTGCCAAGAATTCCAACAGGATTTAATGGAGGATACATTCATTTAGGAGATGTTTTAATATATTTAGCTGCAGCTTTATTATCTCTTCCTTATGGCATGGCAGCAGCAGCTATTGGAGGAGCTTTATCAGATATAATGGCAGGAGCAGCAGTTTGGGCACTTCCTACAATAATTATAAAAGCAAGTATGGTTATCTTTTTTACATCAAAAGAGGATTTAATATTATCTAAAAAAAATAAAAAAGCAGTTATTTTTGCAGGTATAACTGGTTGGTTAGGATATTATATTGCAGGTTCAATAATAGCAGGAAATTTTATTGCTCCTTTAATTACTCTTCCTATTGAAGCTCTTCAACCTATTGCAAGTGGAATTATTTTTATACTAATAGCGCATTATCTAGACAAGATTAAAATAAAAGAAAGAGTTTTTAAGGAATATAAATAAAGTAAGGAGGAAGGGGGATTAAATGGAACTGTCAAAGCTTCAAGAAAGATTCATAAATTATAAGTCTTCTGGTTATCAACTATTAAAAGGAAAAGAAGGTTCAGGAAAAAGTACTTCTTTAGTATACAAAGCTCTGAATTTAGAAAATAACTATTGCTTGTACAATGAAGACAAAATACTTATTGTTAATTCGGATCATAGTAAAAATAATATTAGTAAATTATTATATAATGAAGAAAAAAATAAGGAGTATTTTTATTCCTTATTTTCTTTAAATACAGATAGAACTGAAATTTTATCAATAAAAGAACTTATTTCAGTATATTCAGAGGCTTATAAGAGAAAAAAAGGATTAGCATTAAGACTGATTTCAGATAAAGAAGAAAAAGAATTATTTAATACTTTAAAAGAAGAAATTAAGGATTTATTGGAGCCTTTTAAATTTTATAAAAAGACATCACTTTCTTATATATTTGATGAAGTATTGTGGATAAAATCTTCTAATCTTTCTAAGGAAGAATATTTAATTGCAGATAGAAAGGGAAGAGGAATAAGTATAAAAAGAAATTCAAGCTTAAGAGAAGCTATATACAGAATTCAAGAAATTTATAATTATAAATTATTAGAACAAAATTTGATGGACAGATATGATGCTGTGCTGTTTGGAATTTTTTATCTAAAAAGTATGAAGGGAATGTATACTCATATAATTTTAGATGATACTGAGCAATATACTAAGGCAGAAATAGATTTTGTTAGGGCTTTATACAATGAAAAGGACTATTCTTCCTTTGTACTAACAGTAAATACTGAGTTAAACGGAAAAGAAAACTCATGGCTTGTTAAGGGAAGAAATCTTAATTCCCTAGGAATAGATACAAGGGGAAGAACTTTTAATTATAAATTGATTATAGAAAAAAATAAGACAAAGATCGTTAATACTATAGAACAATATCAGTATATAAATTTTAAAAATAATAGTATTATAGATTTTAATATAGATACAGCATCAAATGAAAAAGAGATACTTTTAGAGGATAATGTTACATATAATGAAAAAGAAATAAAGGGAATACCTATGTATTCCAATATAGCTGCAGGTAATCCTATTGAAATGACAGATAATATCGAAGGTGATTTCTATCTGCCTGAAAGCTGGCTTGAAAGAGGAAAGGATGTTTTTATATTGAAGGTAAAGGGAGATTCTATGGTAGATAGAAATATTTTAAATGGAGATTTGGTAGTTATAAAAAGACAGAATTATGCAAATCATAATGATATAGTAGCAGCAAGTTTAGATAATGAAGCTACCTTAAAAACTTTGAAGCTTAATGGAGAATACCCAGTATTAATGCCTGCAAATAATGCTTATCCAGCAATTCCACTAGAAGGAAGAGAGGTTACTATTTTAGGTGTTGTTATTGGTATAATAAAAAATAAGAATAATTTTCAATAGTAAACATAATAGGATAATCCCTTGAATATATAATGATTATATATAAGGAGGGATTATATGAAGGATGAAAAATTTCAAAATATTAAAGGTAAAATATTAGACAATATTAATTATGCTAGAAAAAATAATTTAAGAAAAGTATCTGCCTTGTTAATGTTTGATGAGGAAAGTATTAAAAAGGAATTATTATCATGGCTTCTCATGGAAGGATATAAGGTATCATTAAAAAGAGATGAATTTGATATTCTTATAATAGAATGGTAATTATAAAGATAATGGAGAGAAACAAATGATTATTGAGCAAGAATTCTATAAGAAAAATACTTTAGAAGTCGCTAAAAATCTTTTGGGACAATATTTAATAAGGGAAATTAATGAAATTAAGATAAAATCTATGATAATAGAAACAGAGGCTTATATAGGGTCTTTAGATAAGGCTTGTCATGGTTATAATTACAAAAAAACAGAAAGAACAAAACCTTTATTTGAAGAGGGTGGAATATCTTATGTATATTTTATTTATGGCTTATATAATTGCTTTAATATTGTAACCTCAATTAAGGGAGAACCAGAAGCTGTATTAATTAGGGCAGTTGAACCTATAGATAATTTTGATTATATTTCAAATTTAAGATATAAGAAAGATTTTAAGGAATTAAGTAAGGCTCAAATAAAGAATTTGACAAATGGTCCTTCTAAGTTATGTATGGCTTTAGATATTACAAGGAAAGATAATTATAAGCCTTTGTATACAGGAAAAGATATTTATTTAGAATATAATTTAGAAAGAAACTTTGAAATAGTAGAAACAAAAAGAATTGGAATAGATTATGCAGAAGAAGCAAAAGATTTTCTTTGGAGATATTATATAAAAGATAATCCTTTTGTATCAAAAAAATAAATTATAAATTGTGGAGGAATATTTATAAAATTTAAGAAAAAACTATTAGTAGAATGGAGGTAATTTTTATGAAAATAAAAAGAATTTTACTAGTAGTTTTTTCTTTTCTTTTAATAAATATTATAATAATTGGTGCTAGTGATAATAAATCTGATAGAGGTAAAGGATTAGTATTAATGGGAGAAATTATAGAAATAAAAAAGAATGATAATGGTGAAATAACATCATTAACAATTGATGGCTATTTAAAAGGAAAAGAAGTTATAAAAACAAAAATTGTTACATTATTAAATCAAGATACAAAAATAATGAATTCTTCTTTTGACAAAAAAGAGGATATTAGCATAGAGATAGGAGACCTTGTATCAATGAGGGTGGATGAAAAGATAACAAAAGAATATCCATTACAAGCAATAGCTAAGAGAATATTTATTACTAAGAATAAATAGATATTTTCAAGAAATACCATTATAATAATAAAGGAGGGCAAATATGGATGAATGCCTTCTATTAATTATTTAATTAGTTTACAGAATATATTAAATTTATATTTGGACAACCAACCTCTTTAGGCAATTATAAATTACGGGGGATAGATATGAAAAGAAGAAATGCTAGAAGAAATAGAAATAATAAAAGTAGCAATATAAAAAGGGAAAGAGCTTTAATTAGCGGCTTAATAATAGCTGCTCTTCTCCTTGGGCTTATAATAAGATTGATTTATGTTATGATTTATAAAGGCAAGGACTATAAAGAAATGGCTAAAAGTCAATGGAAAGCCCAGGTTAATGTTGAAGCAAGAAGAGGAGATATTAAGGACAGAAATGGAACTATACTAGCTACTTCAATTGATGTATATAGGGTAGATTTAGATCTAGATGCTATAGATATTCATTTACAAACTGAGGAAATAACAAAAGAAGAGCTAGCAAGGCAGTTGGCAGAGGCATCAGGACTTTCTTATGATGAAGTGATGAAAAAACTCAATCCGGAGGATAAGGATAATAGAACCAGCACTCTAATAACTGGTATAGAAAAAGATGTAGCTGATAAAATTAGAGATTTGGAGATTTATGGTGTTGTTATTTCAATTAGTCCTAAAAGATATTATCCTAACAATAACTTTTTAGCTCATGTTTTAGGAAGCGTTAATTCTGATAATGTTGGTTTAAATGGAGTAGAACTTCAATATGATAGTGAATTAACTGGTACCGATGGTTATAAAATTGCTGAGGTGGATGGAAGTTTCAGTGAGCTTCCATATCAAACTGTGCAATACTCTAGTCCTATTGACGGAAAAGATATAAATTTAACAATTGATGAAAATATACAGCTAATTGCTGAAAAAATTGCAGAAAAAGGACTTGAGGAACATAAGGCTACTGGTGTTGGAATAATTGTAACAAACCCTAATAATGGCGAAATATTAGCTATGGTAAATAAGCCAGATTTTAATCCAAATACACCTTATGAGGATTATGAAAAGTTTAAGGGAGAAACAGAGTCTGAGAAACTTGAAAATATGTTTAGAAATAATGCCATAAGTGACTCTTTTGAACCAGGTTCTACTTTTAAAAATATTACTATTGCTGCAGCTATTGAAGAAGGTCTTGTAAATGAAAATGATACTTTCTACTGCGGAGGATATTTACAATTTGGATCCACTAAAATAAAATGTTGGAATTTATCAGGTCATGGACAACAAACATTAGCAGAAATTTTACAAAACTCATGTAATGTTGGTTTTATGGAACTAGGGGCTAAGTTAGGTAATGCAAAAATGAAGGAATATATCGATAAGTTCGGATTTGGAAGGCTAACGGGTATAGATCTTCCTGGAGAAACTGAAGGCATTGTTAAATCAGTAAGTGATATGAGCGAAATGGATTTAGCAACAATTGCTTTTGGACAAACAAATACAGTTAGCAATATTCAAATTATTCAGGCTTTTAACGCCATTGCAAATGGAGGAAAATTAATTCAGCCTCATATTCTTAAGGAAATCACTCATGATGAAACAAATGGAACTAAGGTAATTGATGAAGAATTTAAAGCTTCTATCAAAGAAAATGTAATATCAGAAGAAACAGCAAATACGGTTAGGTTATTTCTAGAAAGAACTATAAATCAAGGTCCAACTATTGGTGCCTTTATGGGAAAAGAAAGAAGGGTAGGAGGTAAAACAGGAACAGCACAAAAACCTGATCTTATTAATGGTGGATATTCACCAGATAAATATATTGCTTCTATAGTAGCCTTGTATCCTGTAGAAAAACCGGAAATTACAATTTTCATTAAAGTAGAAGATCCTAGTACAGGTATTTATTATGGTGGACAAGTTGCTACTCCCTTAGCAAAGGAATTATTATCTGAATTATTTATATATATGGATTCTCAAGTTTATAAAGAAAGATATAAAGAAAAGGAAAAGGTAGTTGTACCTGAAGTTAGAGGAAAATCAATTAAGGAAGCTGAAGCTATTTTAAAGGAAAATAACTTAAAAATAGAAATAGAAAGTAATGCTTCAAAAGTAATAAACATGGTACCATATCCAGGTGCTTTAGTAGAAGCAGGATCTTTAATAAGTGTGAATGTAGAAGATACGAAAAAAGATTCAAATAAAATAATAATGCCAAATTTAGAAGGCAAAACCTTAGATGAGGCAATTGAAATATTAAATAAAATTGGAATAAAAGAATATAAGATAAATGGAGAAGGTATAGTTTCTAGTCAAAGTGTAATTGCAGGTAAATTGATTGATAAAAAAACAACGGTAAAATTAGATTTGAAAAGTTAGATAGTAGGAGATAATATGAATAATGTAAGAAAAATTAATTCAAGAAAAAAGAAAAATAATATGAAAAGCATAGATTATGGATTACTTTGTGCTATTTTTCTATTATTATTTGTAGGAATAATAATGGTTTATTCTTCTAGCTCTTACTATGCTCTTTATGAAAAAAACAGCCCGGAATATTTCTTTATTAAAGAAATTATTTGGACAATTGTAGGAGTTTGTGCCATGTTATTTACTATGGCCATTGATTATCATAATTACAAAAAAATCACAGGACAATTATTTATTATAACCCTTTTATTTTTAGTATTAGTCTTGTTTATTGGGACTGAAGTTAATGGAGCAAGAAGATGGATTAGACTTGGACCTTTATCCTTCCAGCCATCAGAGTTAGCAAAATATGTGCTTGTGATTTATTTAGCAAAGCAGTTAGATAGAAAAAATAGTAATATCAATAAGTTTTTTAAAGGAGTAGTTTTTTATTTAGGGATTTCTGCTATTTTTGCAGGTTTGGTATTACTTGAGAAAAATTTAAGTATTACAGCAATAATAATGATAGTTGCAGTAATAATGTTATTTGTGGGAGGGGCAAAAATTATTCATTTACTGCCAATAATACCTGCAGGTTTATCAGCTGGAATTGCATTAATCTTTGTCGCACCATACAGATTAAAAAGATTGACAGCTTTTATGAATCCTTGGGCAGATCCTTCAGGAGATAGTTATCAATTAATTCAATCTATATATGCCTTAGGATCTGGAGGTTTTTTTGGAGTTGGTTTAGGCAACTCAAGACAAAAAGCATTATTTATGCCAGAGCCGCATAATGATTTTATTTTTGCAATTTTAGGTGAAGAATTTGGATTTATAGGCTGTATTTTTGTAATCCTTCTATTTATGTATTTAATTTATAAAGGAGTATATATAGCAATAAAGGCTAAAGATAATTATGGCTTTTTATTAGCGACAGGAATAGTTTCTATAATATCAATTCAAGCTGTAATTAATATAGCTGTTGTATCAGGTTCAATGCCGGTTACCGGTGTACCACTGCCTCTTATAAGTTATGGGGGAACATCTCTGGTTATCAATTTAATAGCTTTAGGAGTGCTGCTTAATATATCAAGGCAGTCCAAGGATGTAAGTAAGAAGTAACTATCTAGTGAAATATATGTTTTTAAGTGGGAGATTTAATTATTTAAAGTTGAATTATTTTGGATAAAATGATAGAGTATAAATAT
>Ga0134092_1001341_pt1 | contig 21821 bp, 22 predicted proteins | sample 3_6taG_FD_94454 | JGI IMG/M metagenome (GOLD analysis project Ga0134092, IMG submission 94454) | Switchgrass degrading microbial communities from high solid loading bioreactors in New Hampshire, USA - 3_6_20_6_A3 metaG | ecosystem: Engineered > Bioreactor > Semi-continuous > Anaerobic >... | reverse complement strand
GATTATTTGGAAGTGGCAGTGATTGATGTCGGTCAGGGGGATGCCATTTGGCTGCGAGGCCCCGGAGGGAGCACTGTTCTGGTGGATGGCGGCGATGACGGCAGAGGCCGGGGAAGGGTGGTGCCATTCTTACGGAGGCAAGGTGTTTCCAGGCTGGATTTGGTTTTTGGAACCCACGGCCATCAGGATCACCTGGGCGGGTTGGATGAAGTTTTGGCAGTGATTCCGACGAAAGCGATCTATCTGCCGGAAGGTGCCGATCCTGACGGCTTCGTAATCCGGCAATTGAACTGTCAATTAAAATCGCTAAAAATTCCGGTGTGCCGGGTATCCAACGAGACCCGGTTTTGCCTGGACGGCCGAGTTTATGGGGAAATTATGAATTTACAGGAGGCTATGTCGGAAAATGACCGTTCGCTTCTGCTTTGGATTACCTATGGTAAAAATAAGCTGTTGTTAACAGGAGATCTGGGGGAAAAAGGCGAAGAAATGGTCATTAGAAAGTATGGCAGAGTCGGGCGGATTTCCGGATTGAAAGTGGGGCATCACGGAAGCGATACGGCAACTTCTTGGCCCTTTTTAAGCCAGTTACAACCGGACTGGGCATTAATCTCAGTGGGCCGAAACAACCGTTACGGCCATCCCGGAGCCAAGACACTCCAGCGGTTGCGTTCCATGGGGGTTAAAGTCTTTCGTACCGATGTCCATGGAACTATCCGTCTTAAAATGTATCCGGATAAGACGGTGGTTATCACGGAGAGGTAAGGTGTCATACAGTTGACAATTGGGACAGCGGACGGTTTGTGCACCATAAACTATCGATCTGAAGTAAAGGAGTAAATCATGACCCGGAATGAATTTTTAAAACAGGTGGCTGAGGGCCGGATGTTGCCGGCTTATCTGTTTTTAGGCGAAGAACGGTTGTTTCATGAAGAGTTGATGGGGGCGGCGGTGCGGAAACTGCTGCCCGGCGATGATGCAGCCTTCAATCTGATCACGATTCATGCGCCGGATCAGGATCCGGGTGAGTTATTGACCAATTTGGAAACCCCGGCGTTTTTTGGCGATGCCCGGGTTATTTGCCTGACCGGATTGGAAAATGCCAAAAACGGCATGGATGAAGCGGTTTTAACCGGTCTGGGACGGATGGCCGACGGGGTTTATTTATTAATTTCCGCGTTGAAATTGGATGGACGGAAAAAGGTGCATGTGGAGTTGCAAAAGCGAGTCGCCGTTGTGGATTGCAATCGGCTGGCTGTGCAGGAGATGGGGCCTTGGGTGAGCCGGAGGGCTCAGGCCATGGGGCTTCAATTGACCTCAAGCCAAGTTTCCACGATGGTGCAGCGGGCCGGGACAGATCTGCTCCGGCTTCGTACGGAGCTTGAAAAGATCAAAACCTATACAGGTTCCGGAGAGCGGTTGACCGATACGGAGTTGGATGCGCTCCTTCCGGAGGAACCGGAGCCCAATATTTTCGGATTGATCGATGCAGTGGCTGCCGGTGATGCCAGGCTCGGCATTCCCTGCCTCCAAGAGCTACTGGATGCGGGAGAGGCGGAGTTGAAAATCCTGGCGACCCTGGCCAAGCAATTTCGGAATATTGCCGCGGCCCTTGAGGCCCGGGCCCGGGGGATGAGCAGTAAACAATTAGCGGCTCAGCTTGGGATTAAACCTTTTGTTGCGGAGAAAAGCATGGTCCAGTCCGGCCGGTTTACCATGGCCGAATTGGAGAAGGTATTGCACCGGCTGTTGGAGGCCGATTTTAAGATCAAAACTGGTCAGCGGGACCCGCGCCTTGAGTTGGAGTTGGCAGTGGTGGAAATCTGTTCCCGGGTTTAAAAGAGGAGCTGCCAAAGGTATCTGGCCAAAGCCCAGATCAACCCGACGGTCACCAGTCCGGCGGCGATGATGGTAAGTAAAGCGGCTACGGCTAATGCCCGGCCGCTGCCACGGTGTTTTCCTTCGCTCCAATATTCTTCCAGCAGACGTAAATTGCGGCGGTTCGCCCGAAAACCGATATCAAAGACATCCCCAATGACCGGAATGCTCCCGAGAAGATAGTCGAGGAGAATATTTCCGGTCATTTTCAAAATCACTTCACCGCTGGCTCCGTACCGGGCCATGGCGATCATCAAAATTCCAGAGATCACGCCGGAAGTTAAATCGCCGACTCCAGGGATTAGCCCGATGATCGGGTCCAACCCGAACCTGAGCCGGGTCCCCGGGATGTGAAACAGGTCGTCGCTGAGACGGATGATAGAGCGCAGCCATGCCAGTTCGGCCGGGACTGCGGTGGATTGGGCAGATGTTTCGGATTTTTTGGAATTCATGAAACTATTATTAAGTGTCCGGTTGGAAATCATACCATTATCCAGCATGATGCCGGGTGGCAGGATTTCAAAACCGGGTCTCGAAACAACAATGGATTGAATTTGGGAGATTTATGGCAGAGATTTGCCAGTCGTTAATTTTAGAATCTAGGTGGAGGTTTTGACGATGACAATTCCGGTGGAGATCCGGGAACGGGTCGAATTTTTAAAGGGTGAACTGGAGCGGCATAATTATTTGTACTATGTGAAGGATGCGCCGGAGATCAGCGATGTTGAATACGACCGGCTGATGCAGGAGCTGATTCGGTATGAGACGGAATATCCGGAACTGCGGACGGAGGATTCACCGACCCAGCGGGTAGGCGGTACACCCTTGGCTGCTTTTAACTCGGTGCAGCACCGGGTACCGCTTTTGAGCCTGGATAATGCCTTTGGCGCCGACGATCTTCGGGCTTTTGACGAACGGGTCCGACGGGGGCTTGGGGCGACCGGGCCTTTGGAATATATGGCGGAGCTGAAGATTGACGGATTGACAGTAGCTCTTACCTATGAGAACGGACGGTTGGTCCAGGCGGCCACCCGGGGCGACGGGACCACCGGGGAAGATGTGACGGCCAATGTGAAAACGATCAAGTCCATCCCGCTGAAGCTGGCGAATGGTGACGGAGTGAACATGTCTGTTCGGGGTGAGGTCTATCTTCCGAAAGCAGAATTCGAAAAGTTTGTTGATCGCCGGGCCGAATCAGGAGAGCCCCTTTTTGCCAGCCCCCGGAATGCGGCAGCCGTTTCCCTCCGGCAGCTGGATCCCAGGGTGACAGCTTCCCGGCCTTTGGATGCCTTCTTTTATGACATTTTATATATTGAAGGAAAACAGGTGGAGACTCAGGCCGATGGGTTTAAACTGTTGGAAGGGTATCAGCTGAAGATTAACCCCCATGCCAAACTCTGTGCCAGTATCGATGAAGTGATCGAATATTGCAATTACTGGACGGAACACCGGGCTGAATTGCCCTATGAGATCGACGGTGTGGTGGTCAAGCTCAATTCCCTGGCCGGCCAGGAAGAATTGGGTTTTACGGCCAAAGCGCCCCGTTCGAAGATGGCCTTTAAATTCCCGGCTGAGCAGGTGGAGACCCGGGTGGAGGATATCATCGTTAATGTGGGCCGGACCGGTGCCGTGACGCCGACGGCAGTGTTAACACCGGTTCGGGTGGCTGGATCCACTGTGAGCCGGGCGACCTTGCATAATGAAGATTATATCCGGGAGAAAGACATCCGTATCGGCGACCGGGTCATTATTCAAAAAGCCGGGGATATTATCCCGGAAGTAGTCCGTGTTTTGCCGGAAAAACGGGACGGTAGCGAGAAAATATTCCAGATGCCGACGGTTTGTCCGGAGTGTGGTTCGGAAATTTACCGGGAGCCCGGCGAAGCGGTGGCCCGGTGTCTGGGGGCCACTTGCCCGGCGCAACTTCGGGAAGGAATTATCCATTTTGTTTCCCGGGATGCCATGAATATTGAAGGATTGGGTGAAGCGGTGGTTACCCAGTTGATCGACGCCGGATTGGTTCATGACGTTTCAGATCTTTATGCTCTTCAATTTGAGGATTTGATCAAGTTGGAACGGTTCGGTGAAAAGTCGGCCTCCAATTTGCTGGCGGCGATTGATAAGTCCCGTTCCAACAATCTTAGCCGGTTGCTTTTTGGTTTGGGTATCCGGCATGTGGGTGCCGGTGCAGCCCGGGAGTTGGCAGAGCGATACCGGGATATGGATCGGTTGATGGAGGCTGATTTTGATGAACTGACCGGCATCCTTTCCATCGGGCCGGCCATTGCCGGAAGTGTGGTTCGATATTTTGCCGAGCCTCACAATCGGGAAGTGATCGCCCGTTTAAAAGAACGGGGCGTGAATATGACTGAACCGATGGCCGCGGACCAGCCCCAAACCTTGGCTGGAAAAACCATCGTGGTCACCGGAACCTTGGCGGCCTACAGCCGGAGTCAGATTGAGGAGCTCATCCGGCAACACGGCGGAAAAGCCAGTTCCAGCGTTAGCAAGAATACGTCTATGGTTCTGGCCGGAGAAAATCCCGGTTCAAAAGTTGACAAGGCCAGAGCCTTGGGAGTGCCGGTGATCGATGAAGCGGAATTTCTGCGCATATTGGAAGGTTGATGTTACATTTTTACAAAAAAATTTGCAAAAACGGTTCTTTCATTTTAAATTAATGGTACAATAAGGGTATCTTAAGGAGTTGGAGGTTACGATGAGTCTAACCAGAGCTGAAGTGGAACATGTGGCCCGACTGGCCCGGTTGCAGTTGACGGAGGAGGAATGTGAGGCCTTTACCCTCCAATTGAATGATATTTTGAAATTTGTCGAGCAGTTGAATGCTTTGAATACTGAAGGTATCGAACCGACGGCCCATGCGATTCCGGTAGCCAATGTCTTCCGGCCGGATCAGGTTTGCCCGTCCATGGATCCGGAGTCGGCCCTGGCCAATGCACCGGATAGAGTTAATTATTATTTCCGTGTACCGAAGGTGCTGGAAGGCGACGAATCGTAAGAGCTCTATTTACTGTGAATAGTATACCGTGTACTGCGCACGGTTGGAGTTATAGTCGAGGAGGTTACCCAGGTGCTATATGCAAAAACAGCCCATGAATTGCATGACCGCATCCGGAAGAAAGAAGTGACTGCGGTTGAGGTGGTTGAGTCGGTTTATCAGCGGATTCATGCTGTTGACCCAAAGGTTAATGCTTATGTTACATTAGCTGAAGAAGCAGCTTTGGAAACTGCTCGGCAGGTCGATGCCAAACTGGCCAAGGGTGAGGAATTGCCAGCGCTGGCGGGGATCCCCGTGGCGGTGAAGGATGTTCTATCCACGACCGGCATTCGGACCACCTGTTCGTCGAAGATGTTAGAAAATTATGTTCCGGTCTATGACGCGTCAGTGGTCATCAAATTGAAAGACCAGGAGATGCCGGTGTTGGGCAAGACCAATATGGACGAGTTTGCCATGGGATCGTCTACGGAAAATTCCGCCTTTGGCGTTACGCGCAATCCTTGGAATGTGGAGATGGTTCCCGGAGGTTCCAGCGGAGGTTCGGCTGCTGCTGTTAGTGCCGGGGAAGCCATTTTGGCGTTGGGAACGGATACCGGCGGATCTATCCGTCAACCGGCGGCCTATTGCGGCATTGTCGGACTGAAACCGACATATGGGCGGGTTTCCCGTTATGGACTGATCGCTTATGCGTCCTCCCTGGATCAAGTGGGGCCAATGACGAAGGATGTGGCCGACTGTGCTCTCTTGATGCAGGCTATCGCCGGATATGATCCTAAGGATACAACATCGGTGGATTATCCGGTTCCCGATTATCTGCATGAGATGAAAATGCCTATCAAGGGAATGAGAATTGGACTGGCTGAGGAATATTTGGGGGAAGGTATCAGCGCTCCGGTCCGGGCTGCAGTCGATAATGCGGTCAGGGTGTATCAGGATCTGGGGGCTACCATCGTCCCGGTAAGCTTACCCCATACGCAATACGCTTTGGCGGCTTACTATATTATCGCGCCGGCCGAAGCCAGTTCCAACTTAGCCCGTTATGACGGGGTTCGTTACGGTTTCCGGACGCCGGAGGCAGTGGCGGATTCGGTGGAAATGTTTATGAAAACCAGGGCTGCCGGTTTCGGGGCTGAGGTGAAACGGCGGATAATGGTCGGAACATATGCCTTGAGTTCTGGATATTATGATGCTTATTACAAAAAGGCCCAACAAGTCCGGACTTTGATTCGGGAGGATTTCAACCAGGCCTTTACGCAGTGCGATGTGATTTTAACGCCAACCACTCCCTCGGTGGCATTCCCGTTGGGAGCCAAAACCGAAGATCCGTTGGAAATGTATTTACAAGATATTTGCACAATCACGTGTAATTTGGCGGGGATTCCCGGTATTTCGGTTCCAGCCGGTTTCGACCGGGGATTGCCCATTGGGATTCAATTGATGGGTCCGGCCTTTAAAGAGGAAGTGTTGCTCCGGGCGGCCTGGCATTTTGAACAAGCCACCGATTTCCATAAGCAGCGTCCCAATTTATAAATTATCCAACGTTATTGAGATATTTATTCTGGTGGGAGGAATGTAGCCCATGCCCTTATCGGATTATGACATCATTATTGGGTTGGAAGTCCATGCGGAACTGAAAACCGATTCCAAAATATTTTGCGGGTGCAGTACAGAGTTCGGCGGCCTGCCAAATAGTCACGTGTGTCCTGTGTGTTTGGGGCTTCCCGGTGCGTTGCCGGTCTTAAATGAACAAGCTCTGGACTACACGATCATGGCCGGTTTGGCATTAAACTGTACCATCGCTACATACAGCAAATTCGACCGGAAACAGTATTTTTATCCCGATTCACCGAAAGCCTATCAGATTTCCCAATATGATCTGCCCTTTTGTACCAATGGCTGGATTGAGATTCCCAGTTCCGAGGAGAAGGGAAAAACCAAAAAAGCCGGGATTATCCGGGTTCATTTGGAAGAAGAGGCGGGGAAGACGGTTCATTCCGGAAGCGGGATCTTAAATTCTCATTTTGCGTTGCAGGATTATAACCGTTGCGGCATTCCGCTGATTGAGATCGTGGGCGCTCCTGACCTTCGTTCGCCGGAAGAAGCCCGGTATTATTTGGAGCGTTTGAAAGCGATTCTCCAATATACCGGGGTTTCCGATTGCAAGATGGAAGAAGGCTCCCTCCGGTGTGATGCCAATATTTCGTTGCGCCGTAAAGGGACGACCCAATTTGGCGTGTTGGCTGAGATTAAGAATATGAATTCATTTAAAGCCGTTCAAAATGCCCTCGAATACGAGGCGGAACGCCAGGCTAAGCTGTTAGATTCCGGGGAGCGGATGGTGAAACAGACCCGGACTTGGGATGAAAACAAGGGGATCACCGTTTTTATGCGGTCTAAGGAAGAAGCCAGCGATTACCGTTATTTCCCCGATCCCGATTTGCTGCCGGTTCGGGTAAGCCATGAACGGATCGAACGGATTCGGGCTAGATTACCGGAAATGCCGGAAGCTAAACGTAAACGGTATATCGAAGACTGGGGACTTCCGGAATATGATGCTTCCTTCATCAGTAGCTCCCGGGAACTTGCCGAATTTGCAGAGGCGGCCGTCGCCGAATATGGTGATGCCAAAGCGGTGAGTAACTGGGTGATGGGAGAATTAACCCGCCTCCTCAATCAAGAACGGATGGAGATTGCGGAGATCAAAGTAACGCCGCCGATGTTAATTGCCTTGCTTCGTCAGGTAGATAGTGGTACAATCAATTTGAACACTGCCAAAGCGGTCTTTGAAGAGATGTTTCTGACCGGAAAAGCGGCTGAGACTATCGTGAAAGAGAAAGGATTGGCCCAAATCAATGATACCGGCGAATTAGAAAGACTGGCCAAAGAAGTTTTGGAAGCCAACCCCAAGTCAGTTGCGGATTATCTGGGCGGCAAAGAACAAGCCCTCGGTTTCCTGGTCGGTCAAATGATGAAAGCTACCAAAGGCCGGGCTAACCCGGGTATCGTGAATTCGCTATTAAGACAAGAACTGGAAAAGATGCGTTCGTGAGGAAAAGCCGGGAGACCGGCTTTTTGGTTTATTTGATACATTTATACCGGATTTGGATAAACTAACCTTACGGGAGGCAGTTATGAAACGATACATCGATGAACAGGGGAAATTATTTGGAATTATCAATCCTGTTGATTTAATCGTGATTTTAGCCGTTTTAACCTTAGGGATCAAAGTCCTTTCGGATTATCGGCCGTTACCGCTCCAGGCTGAGAAACACCCGATCCGGTTGGGAGTGGTGGTTCGCAATGTTCCGCCGTACTTTGCGAAAAGCCTGGCCGTGGGGCAGGATGTGTTTGAACACCGGACCCATGCCTATCTTGGAAAGATTAAAGCTATATCGACTCAGCCGGCCGAAGTGTTGTTGACCGAGGGCGGTAAAATGGTCCGGGCCAAATCCCCTAGTCATCAGGATGTCCGTTTGGAGTTGGGCCGGGATGCCGAAATCTTAACGTCCAGTTCCAAATATGGGGTCTATTTTGGGAAACTTGTCCTTCGGGTGGGTGAAACCATCGATGCCTATACCCTTTATACCCGTATTTCCGGTGAAGTGGAGTATTTGAGGAAGACACCATGAATTTCTCCGGGATAGTCAATACATGTCTGTGGCAAAGTAGGGTTTTTTCAATCATCCGAAAAGCTTTTCAAAAGGCAGGGGATACGGCCCGAAAGGGGTTTTCTTCTGTGATGGCCTTCTGGAAAGACAGCGGTTTGAAGCGGGGGCTGGCTCGACTGGAAGACGGACGCCAACGTTTGACTGCAGCATACCCTCTTCACCCGGTTTTGGGTAAGGGGCTTGAGATGATCACTCTCCTCTATTGTTTGCTTATGCCGGTACTGAAAGACTGGGCCGGGGTAGTGTTGGTGTTAGCGATCCAATGGTTCTTTAGGCCTAAATCCTTAGGGATCACTCCTTTTGGACGGCGCCTGGCTGTACTGGCTGGTACCATGGGGATCGCTTCGGTTTTTTCGGGGGGATTGATCCCGGGGTGGAAGGCGTTGTATACGGCTATGACCGGCTTAGCTTTGGCCGGTTTGTCAGCGTGGTTTTTTACACCGGCCCGCCAGGAAAAATTTGTCCGTCTTTTCCTCTGCTTTGCTCCTGTTTGGCTCCTTATCGGCTATTGGCAATACGCCTATGGGGGCCGGATTCCTTTGGGGTGGTTGGAACCTGATCAATATCAGGTGATTGCGGTGCGGATTGGATCGGTTTTTGGTAACCCCAATCTTTATGCCATGTATTTGGTGATTTTATTGGCTTTGGCTATAGAATGGTTACACAGGCCGGGCCAGCCGTGGCCGCGTTTGTTTTATCGATTGGTTGCAGCTGCAGCGGTCTGGTCCCTGTATTGGACCTATTCACGAACCGGGTGGATTATCGGCGGGGTAATACTGGGATGGTATTGTCGAAATCTTTGGCGGCGTCCTGTCATGGGGTGGGCAGCGTTGCTTGCGGGGGGGATCCTCCTGCTTCAGTCAGGATCTGGACTAGCAAGATTGGCCGGTTTTTGGCAGGTGGCTGATACGACCTTGGGGTATCGCGTGCGGATCTGGCAAGGGGTTTTCTGGGCAATTGCCAAATATTGGTTATGGGGGGCGGGTCCGGACAGTTTTGGCCGGATTTATCCCTGGTTTCAGATAGAGAATGTATGGGCTGTTCATGCCCATCAATGGCTGTTACAGTTTTGGCTGGAATACGGCATTTTTAGTCTGTTTGCCCTCCTTTGGATGTTGAAATGGTTTTATGATTTAGCGCGGAGCTCCCGGCCTAGGTTATGGCTGCTTCCAATCATGGCTGTTTTGGGTTTCGGGTTGGTGGAAAGTTGGCAGGTCAGTTCGTTGATGAATGGATTGTTCTGGCTGATGGCCGGGATGATGGCTGCTTATGATAAAGGAAACCATGAAAATGATGAACGTAGTGATTTTTGGTTATTACGGCAGGGGAAATTTGGGGGATGAAACCAATCTTCGGGAACTTATCGGGTTTCTTCGCCGAAATTATTCGACGATTTGGATCACTGTTATCAGTGGGGATCCGGTGCAGACGGCTTCCGTTTACGGAGTGGCGGCGGTCGGCCGTTTTCAATGGAGCCGCATCCAGGAAGCCCTTTCAAAGGCTCATCTTTTGATTGGCGGTGGCGGGACATTATTTCAGGATCGTACCAGTTTACGGAGTTTGCTTTATTATTCGGCTCTGATCGGACTGGCCAAACTTTACCGGGTTCCCGTCTTCCTTTATGGGCAGGGCATTGGCCCCATCGAGTCCTGGATGGGGAAACAGGTAGCCCGGGGAGCTTTATCGGCAGTCGAAACCATGACGGTTCGGGACCGTTTGTCCGTGATTGCCTTGGCAGAACTCCGGGTTCATCAACCGGAGATTTATTTTACTGCGGATCCGTTATTGGCTCTTCCTCCCCCTGATCCCCAAGCCGTGGCGGCCAGGTGGGAACATTGGCCGGAAACAGTGCGGCTTGGGTTGATCCTAAAAGCCGATGTGAGACGGAAGGAATTTTGGAAAGATATTATCAATCATTTAAAATGGAAGCCCGGGATGACGATTTTCCTCATCGTTATCGATCCGAAAGATCGGGATTTCAATGAAGAGATGGCTGCATCCACCGATGTTGAGCTGATCGACGGTATTGAAAGCTGGGAACAGATTCAAGCGATTTTGGGCGGTATCGATTTGGTGCTGAGCATGAGGCTGCATGGTTTGGTGGCTGCAACTGTGGGCGAAGTTCCCTGCTGTGGTTTGTCGGAAGATCCGAAGATCGACGGCTTTTGCCTTCAGTGGGGAATTCCTTTTGTATCTTTGATGCCGGAGATGGATGAGATCGCCTTGTGTAATCGGATTATGGCGATGTTAGCTGTTCCTCTCGAAGAGCGGAAACCGTGGAGCAGTCAACGGGAGGTGTGGTTTGCCCGGGCTATGGAAAACCAGGTTGTTTTGAAACGGACATTGGAGAAAATTCGATGAAACGGGCTGTTTTGGACGGAATGCCGATAGATCTGCTCCCGCCGGAATCAATACGGGAATGTATCCTCCAATGGCTAATTCAGCCGGAAAGTTCCTATCAGGTGATCACATTAAATGCTTTGATGATGATGGCGGCCCGAAATTCCCCGGCCTTAAAAAGGGCTATCGCTGAAGCGGCGTTGGTTATCATTGACGGGGCGGGTATCAGCATAGCATTGAAACGGAGGGGAGTCGTTCCGACTCCGAGATACCGGGGTATTGACCTGACCCGGTATTTGTTGGAACAAGCTTCGCTCCTCCAAAAAAGCGTATATTTTTATGGTGCGTCCCGTCTGGTGTTGGCCCGGCTTCGAAAGGTCATCGTTGAAAAGTGGCCGGGAATAAAGATCCTGGGAATGCGGGACGGATATGAGGAAGGGGACGTTCGTCCCGATATCGTGGTGAAAAAACCGGATATCCTGTTGGTGGCTTTGGGAACGCCCCGACAGGAGCTGTTTTTAGCGACGGTTTTAAAAGATTTGCCGGGAACCGTTGGTATGGGGGTAGGGGGCAGTTTTGATGTTTTGGCCGGAATCAAACCTGAAGCGCCGCCATTTCTTCAAAAGGTCGGCGTGGAGTGGCTTTTCCGGATGGTCCGGGAACCGGGCCGCTGCCGTAAACTCCCCGAGCTGGCCCAGTTTTGGGTGAGATATGTGCTTTTGAGTGGAAAAGAAAAGAGTGATGGGTAAGGGCCTCTGTGTACTAGGTATCTGGTGACTGGGACAGGGGTCAGGAGACAGGAATAAGTTTACAATTGACAGATGCGCAGCTGATAGGGGACAGTTTACAGTTAAGTGAAAAGGTAAAAGATTAAAGCTCGAACTTTATTAGTCTGTGAACATCGTTTAATTGTTATTGACAACTGTAAACTGGAAACTATGCTCACGCCTCGTGCTTCTTGACCCATGTCTAAACTGTCCATTGTGAACTGTGTAATGTGCATTAGACTATTGACAGTCAACTGTAAACTGCCAATTGTCAACTGTTTATCGGGGGTGTCGTGTTGTTTCAACGGATTGATTCGAAAGGGATTCAACGGGAGATCATCGACTATTTGGGAATTTGGGCGGGGGTAACCCTTACGGCTTTGGGTTTGGTTTGGTTTTTGGTTCCCAATAAGATTGCTGCAGGGGGCGTCAGTGGATTGGCTGTCGTCTTTTATTATATATGGCACTGGCCGGTGGCAGTGACTATGCTGTGTTTCAACGTCCCCCTGTTTTTGGCTTGTCTTTGGGTTTTTGGCCCCCGTTATGGCGCAAAAACTTTGTTTGGAGCCGGATTTGTCTCAATTATGGTGGATTTTTGGCAACGGGTTGTCCATTTGGTTCCTTTGACTCGAGATCCGTTGCTGGCCTCCCTTTATGGCGGCGTTTTGGCCGGTGTCGGCATGGGACTGGCGTTCCGTTTTAGGGGAACAACCGGCGGAACGGATATGGCGGCGCAATTAATTAATAAATTTACCGGACTCTCTATCGGCCATGCGTTAATGCTTATGGATGGGATCGTCATTGTCTTAGCGGGAATTGCTTTCGGCAGCGCCGAACTGGCTCTGTATGCGCTGATCGCTATCGTGATTACCAGTAAAGCCGTTGACATGATCTTGGAAGGGCTGAATTATGCAAAAGCAGCCCTCATCATTTCTGAACGGTCGGATGAGATTGCCCTCAAGATATTAAAGGATTTACAACGGGGAGCCACGGGGTTATTAGGGCGGGGGCTTTATTCGGGAAAGGATAAACAGGTGATTTTGTGCGTAATTTCCCGGGCGGAAGTGATTCGCTTGAAGGAACTGGTTAAACAGATTGATCCGGTGGCTTTCATCATTATTACCGATGTATACGAGGTTTTGGGAGAAGGCTTTAAAGAATAATGGATTTCATAAAGTTGGAATAGAAAGAGGTTTTGCCTAATATAAGTCGAATATTTTCATCATTAGGGTGAAATTGGAACCGGAGAGGGGCAGCAAGTTGCGATATATAAGATGGGCGATGATCGTCTTTTTGGTATCGGCGTTTTTATCGCCATCAGTTTCAGTGAATTCAGCTTCTTCTCCTTCGTATCCGGTTAGGCCGTTAACTTTGATCTGCCCATGGAGCCCCGAAGGCGGATCGGATCGTGTGGCACAGTATGTTGCCAAGCAATTGGAGAAGGAACTCGGTCAGAAAGTGACAGTGGTTCACCGGGTTGGCGGCGGCGGTGTGTTAGGCTTTACTGCCGGAGCTACTGCAGAACCGGACGGGTATACCTTAACTTTGATAACGACGGAAATCGGAACCCTTCATTGGATGGGGGTTACGTCGATTGATTATAAAAGTTTTATTCATTTGGCTGTGATCAATGGCGATCCGGCAGCTGTTATCGTCCGCTCAGATGCCCGCTGGCGGACGATCTATGATTTACAGCATGAAATTAAGGCGAAGCCAGGGAAGTTGCGGGCTTCCGGAACAGGCAGGGGCGGAATTTGGGATTTATGCCGTATTGGTTGGCTGAATGCCTTGGATTACCCGGTGAACAGTCTGCCCTGGCATCCCAGTCAGGGAGCAGCACCAGCTCTTCGGCAATTGGCAGCGGGTCAAGTTGATGTGGTGATTTGCAGTCTGCCGGAGGCAGCTTCAGCCCTTCGATCCGGAAAGGCGAAAGCTTTAGCTATTATGGCGGAACGGCGGGATCCCAATTTTCGCGATGTCCCGACGTTGGTAGAAAAAGGGGTTCGGTTTGCCGAGGGGAATTTCCGGGGGATTGGGGTGCCCTTGGGTACGCCGGAAGAGATTGTGGCCATTTTGGAGAAAACTTTGGAAAAGATGACTTTCAATGAATCTTTCCAACGAAATATGAAAGAGGCTGGCTATATTATCCGATATGTGCCACGGGCTCAATGTGTGGAATATATGACGGAGCGGGACCGGACTTTCGGCCGAATGTTGCAAAAAGCCGGATTGGCCCGTTAATGGTGTTAAGTCCTATTTGAGCCTCCTTTTTAGGATGGTTTTTATTTTGGGCTGACCGGCAAAGGTTTAGAGTAAAGGGATGTTAACATAAGTGGCGTTGACAGTAAATATGCAGTATGGTAAATTAAAGAAAATTATGTTCGGGTGATAATACATGAAGATCTTACGCACTGACCATGATCGTGACGCAGTCATTGAATTATTAAACCGCCGGCCTGAACATCAGCAGGGGACAGCTTTGACGCTGACGGTGGCCGGTATTATTGAGACAGTACGAACGGGCGGGGATGAGGCCCTTTTAAAACTTACAGCCAAATTTGACGGGATCTCCTTAACCCCGGAACAGCTTCGGGTGACTGCCGCCGAACGGGAACAGGCGTTGCAAATGGTCAGCAGCGATGTTATCGATGCGATTCGGTTAGCCAAAGAAAATATTATCGCTTTTCATCGTAAACAATTGCCGAAAGATTGGCTTGATATCAAATCCGACGGAGTTATTTTAGGCCAACGGTATCTTCCGGTGGAAGCGGCTGGTTTATATGTTCCCGGCGGAGTTGCCGGAACCACTCCGTTGGTTTCTTCGGTGTTGATGAATGCGCTTCCGGCGTTGGTTGCCGGGGTGGAGCGGATTATCATCTGTACGCCTCCGACGCAGGACGGCACCGTGAACCCATACTTAATTGCAGCTGCCGTTGAGTGCGGCATCACTGAAATCTATAAAGTCGGCGGAGCCCAGGCTATTGCAGCAATGGCCTATGGTACGGAAACCATTGCGCCGGTTAATGTCATTGTAGGCCCGGGAAATCAGTATGTGACTGAAGCCAAACGGCAGGTTTATGGTTTTGTAGGTTTGGACATGCTTGCGGGCCCTAGTGAACTGTTGATCATCGCGGACAGTGACAATGATCCCCAATGGGTTGCTGCCGATCTGCTGTCCCAGGCGGAACACGGGCCGGTGAATGAAGCCGGATCCTTTTTGTTGACGCCTGATCCCGGGTTGGCTGCAGCGGTTGCTGAAGCGGTCCGTGAACAATTGGCAGTCCTGCCCCGACGGACGATTGCGGAAGCATCCTTGGAGAAGAGCGGCGGGATCGTGATTACGACGTCGTTGGATGAAGCTTTTGAATTGGCGAATTTTACTGCGCCGGAACATCTGGAGCTGTTGGTGAAGGATCCCTGGAATCATTTGCACCGCGTGAAACATGCCGGAGCTGTTTTCATCGGCCCTTATTCTACGGAACCCATCGGGGACTATGTGGCTGGAACCAATCATGTCTTGCCGACCAACGGAACAGCTCGTTTTGCTTCCGGTTTAAATGTGGATCATTTTATCAAGAAAACCAGCATTATTTCATACAGCAGTACGGGACTGCAGCAAAACGGCCCGGCTGCCATTAAGATTTCCGAAGTTGAAGGGCTGGGCGCCCACGGTAATGCGGTAAAAGTCAGATTGGACCGGCTGAATTCATAAAGCGGAGGATACCATGCGTACAGCGGAACTGGAACGGAATACCCAGGAGACTCAAATTCGTCTGAAACTGAATCTGGATGGTGAAGGCGCGTATACCATTGCAACCGGGATTGGCTTTTTTGATCATATGCTTTCACATATTGCCAAACATGGCTTTTTGGATTTAACGGTACAGGCTCAAGGCGATTTACAGGTGGATGCCCATCATACCGTGGAGGATGTGGGGATCGTTTTTGGTCAGGCTTTGAAGAAGGCTCTTGGAGATAAGGTGGGGATTGCCCGTTATGGGCATGCCATCATTCCGATGGATGACGCTTTGGCGATGGTGGCTTTGGATTTGAGCGGCCGGCCTTATGTGAAATTCCATGCGGAGTTGGGAAAGGGACATTTAGGCCAGTTTGATCTGGAGTTGGCGGAGGAGTTCTTCCAGGCGGTCGCAGCCCAATCCGGGATGAACTTGCATATCCGACTTCTTGACGGCAGCAACCTCCACCATTGTTTGGAAGCTATCTTTAAAGGATTTGGCCGGGCTCTGGCAGCGGCGGTAAAAATGGACGAAAGGGTGAAAGGGATTCCTTCCACAAAAGGTGTCCTCGAATAGATGATCGCAATTATTGATTATGGTGTCGGCAATCTCCGCAGTGTTGAAAAAGCTTTTCAATCGTTAGGTTTTAACGCGATGGTCACTTCTGATCCGGCTCGGGTTTTGGAAGCGGATCGGGTTGTTTTACCGGGTGTCGGTGCTTTTGGCAAGTCCATGGAAAGCCTGACGGCAGCCGGCATGGTACCGGTGGTCCGGGAAGTGATCGCTTCAGGCCGGCCTTTTTTAGGCATTTGCTTGGGGCTCCAGATGCTTTTTGATGCCAGTGCCGAATATTTCGGGACGGATCAGCAGACGGTTCCGGGTTTGGGAATCATCCCTGGCGAAGTGCTTAAATTTGAGACCACTGAATTGAAAGTGCCGCAGATCGGTTGGAACCGGATTTATAAGGCGAAAGAAACTCCCTTGTTGCAGGATGTGGCAGACGGGAGTTTTGTCTATTTCGTTCATTCGTATTATGTTAAACCTTCGGATGATAGCGTCACTGCCTGCAGGACCGAATATGGCATTTCCTATTGTTCCGGTATTTCCTATGAAAATGTTCATGCCGTTCAATTTCATCCGGAAAAGAGCAGTCATACCGGTTTGACCATTTTGAAGAATTTTGCCCGGTTAAAATGACGGAGGGAAGAGAAGTATGTTAGCAAAACGGATTATTCCCTGTTTGGATGTTAAATCCGGGCGGGTTGTTAAAGGAACAGAATTTTTAGCCTTACGGGATGCCGGTGATCCGGTGGAGCTGGGAGCCTTTTATGATCGGGAAGGTGCGGATGAGCTGGTTTTTTTAGATATTACCGCTTCCCATGAACGCCGTAAAACAGTTGTGGATATGGCGGCCCGTGTTGCGGAACAGGTGTTTATTCCCTTTACCGTCGGGGGAGGTATTGCCAGCGTTGAGGATATGCGCGGCATTTTGCTTGCAGGTGCAGATAAAACGGCCATCAATACGGCCGCTGTCCAAAACCCGAGGTTAATTTCTGAAGGTGCCGAACGCTTTGGTTCTCAATGTATCGTGGTGGCCATCGATGCTCGCCGGCGGGTGAAAGACGATCCCTCGGCTGGATGGGAAGTTTATATTCACGGTGGCCGGACACCCACTGGCATGGATGCGGTGGAATGGGCGATTCGGGCTGAAGCTCTGGGTGCAGGGGAAATTTTGCTTACAAGCATGGATCGGGACGGGACCAAAGACGGCTTTGACAATGAATTAACCCGAACGGTGGCTGAAGCTGTGGGAATTCCGGTGATTGCCTCGGGCGGCGTCGGTAATCTGCAGCATCTGGCTGATGGTATTCTCGAAGGAAAGGCCGATGCGGTATTGGCTGCTTCCATCTTTCACTATCGGGAGTACAGTATTAAACAGGCAAAGGAATATTTACGAAGTTGTGGAATTGAGGTAAGGATGGACTAATCGTGAGTTGACAGCGTACAGTGGGCAGTTGACAGTTAAGAAAGTTAATGGTTCACAATATACAGTTCACCGTGCACAGTATCATCCAGTTTGCGAGATTTTGGTAAACGAAGAAAGAAAAGCTACCGGCAGTAAGCCTGGTAGCTTTTTTGTTTTAAGTGCGCAATACACGGTTCTACAATTATTATTGTCTCGAGGTATGGTTTCGGTTCAGGCTCTGTATCTCAGTTCTGGTTACAAGTTACCCAGTTGCCGGAGTACATCCGCCTAATGCCCGGTCCGTATCATTGGTGCCTCATTTTTCAAGCCTTTCGCTGCACTATGTACTATGTAGCCTCTATCCTGAAAAAGAAAAAAGGCCTGATTGGCCTTAGTTGGAAAACATGAAACGCTATACATTAAGCTTGGGTCAAAGCGTTTAATTTTTTGGTTAAACGGGATTTCCGGCGAGCCGCTTGATTTTTATGAATCAATCCTTTGGAAACGGCTTTGTCCAATTTAATGATTGCTTGTCTTACATCGTTTTTAGCAACTTCCAAATTACCGGCAGTAATGGAGGAAAGGCTTTTCTTGATAGCGGTTTTCAATTCGGAACGTCTGGACATATTGGCCGCCCGTTTCACAGCAGTGATTTTAACTCTTTTCTTAGCGGATTTAATATTTGGCAAACTCTTCACCTCCTTAGACTGCAGGCAAACAATACCTAAATTTCAAACAAAATATATTCTACCATGAAAATTGTGGATTTGCAACAATTTCAGCGAATTCATTTTAGGACCAATTTACCCGATTTAACCAATTTTTAATCATTTTTTTTCAGTACAACCCGATCTTTCGCAGCGATTTTAAGTTTGGTACTTAACTGAGTAGTAATAGTGCAAGTTGCGGAGCGTTCTTTGACCTCTGCTACAGTGATGATTGCGATGGGTTCGGTGATATGATCGATAACTGCTCCGGTGGATGGATCTTTTACGACTCGGACGACGCGTTGGACTTCAAAGGTCATTCCGGGTTTTACGCCTTGATTGGATCCGATGGTGATATAAACTTTGTCGCCGTATACATCGGCGTCCTGGCCTTCAGTAGCCGGTGCAACGCCTGGTATTTTGGAGCCCCGGTAAGCCTGTTCGGTGATTTGCTGAGCAACGGAAGCGACTGCATCTCGGAGAGCCATACCCAGGTTGGTCTTTTTAAATTCGTCGCTGCCGAATCTCATGGAATTATATTTGACGCCAACCGATAAGCTGTTTTGCTTTTTTTCGCCAACGCCGGTGACTGCAGCCTTGATTTCAGCAGTCTTGGTATCTATCAGGCGGGCATCAATGGCAACCCGGGCGGTATTGGTTTGGAGCCCGAGATTGTAGCCTTTAACATTAAATGAGCTGCTTTCGGAATCTGTGGTGAATTCGGTAACTTTGCCCATGATCAAATATTGGACACCTAAAATTTTACCGACTTTGGCAGCTGTTTTCGGATCGACACGGCCTTTTTGGCCAAAGTTTTGCTCTTGGATAATCCGTTCGATCTGTTCGCGTTCGACCAGGCGGAAAGAGTTCATTTTAAACAATTCGGTGAGCAGTTCGTCGGCGACGCCTTTACCAACATCCCAGTCATTTCCCCACCAATGTTTGATGGACCCGTCGTCGAAGGGCAAAATGGCAACACGATAGCGGTTATCCTGCGGTTGCTGCTGCGCTGCATTGGATGTAGCCAGCGCGGCTCCTAAAAATACTATGAATAAAATCATCCATAATGTTTTTCTCAAAATATTTCCTCCTTTTCTAAATATTGGAACTATGGAAAATTATACCATAAAAATGGAAATTGAAAATAGAAAATTTAAGTTGATCAACCGGTTAAGAATCAACATTTTGGCAAGAATATGCATAGAATTTCGACATTATCCGGAGCCAGGATGTTGTTGTTACTTTTTCGGGTGATATTTCTCACATTATTTACGTTGTTTACCACATTGATTTCTCCCAGGTTTGTCATCGGAGGAAAGTATCATCCGTTATTCTTTGCGACGGTTGCAGCTTATTTCATTCAGCTTTTCCGGTTTGGCAGCCGAAGGCTTTCAGGATGGGGACGGGGGATGGTTTCGGCCCTGGGAGTCATTGCCGGTCTTTTATTGGCAGAATGGTTGTTTGATGGAGTAAAGATGGGACCGGTGGGGATACTATGTTTGTATTTGGGAGTTGTTTGGATGGAAACGTTCCTTCCGGAAGAAGCAACGTTATTTACGAAGAAAACTTCGCTTTGATTCATTAATCGTGGGATGGAGGAGATAGAGTGTCTGAAGAATATTTCGAAAGAATGGGAGAGATCCGTACCGACCTTGCCCTTGAATCCCGGGAATTGGCCATGGAACGGAGCGCAGGGCAGGAACCGGCAGGAGTGCATACCCAAACCCAACAGGAGGGGGATACCCTCATCACCCGAATGCTCATCGAGAACGAAGCAGCCGGACGAAGTGTGGGGAAAGTGCCTGGATACTACGTAACACTGGAGACAGCCGGATTGAGGACCCGTGACCGGGATAAACATGAAGAAATCGCTTTTTTGGTCGCACGGGAGATCGAGGGTTTCATTGCCCGGTTGAAAATACCGGATGAGGCTCCTTGTTTGGTTGTCGGCCTGGGAAACTGGGATGCCACTCCGGATGCTTTAGGGCCGAAAGTGGTGGAACATATTTTAGTCAGCCGCCATTTGAAACATTTGACTCCTCCGGAGAAAAAGGGCGGATTACGTCCGGTGAGTGCGTTGGCACCGGGAGTTTTAGGAACGACGGGGATCGAGACCGGCGAAGTGGTGATGGGTGTAGTCCAGAAAACCCAGCCCCATTTTATCGTGGTCATCGATGCCTTAGCTTCCCGTAGTACCAACCGGGTCGGCAGCACGATTCAAATTGCGGACACCGGTATTCATCCAGGATCGGGACTGGGAAGTAAACGGATTGGTATTACGCCGCAGACTATGGGGATTCCGGTCATTGCTATCGGTGTGCCTACGGTCGTGGAAGCATCCACCATTGTGTATGATGCTGTCGGAGAGATGGTGCGGCGGGATCCGTCGCTGGTTCATCCGAAAGCCGTCAATCAGAAAGAAATCATTCAGCGGGTGTTGTCGCCCTATTTAAACAGCTTAATCGTGACGCCCAAAGAGATCGACGTCATGATCGAGGATCTGTCGAAAGTGGTGGCGGCAGCTTTAAATATTGCGTTACATCCGGCTGTCAGCCCGGAGGAGGTTTTCCGCTATCTGTAACCGGTTCTAAACCAGGGTTTTTCATCATACTTCTCTGCGAGGGGGGTGTGGTGATGAACATGAAGTCTGAACAGTGGAGAAAGATCTACCTCTTTTATGGGGCGATCTTTTTTTCATTAGGTTTACTCGGTTTTTTAAGCAATGCCAATTTGTGGCAATCGCTGGGATATCAGATGGCCGGGTATATGGATACGCTCCGGGCATATTCGGATTTACCAGGGAGTGAACCTGCAGAAATTACCGTATTTCAATCCCGGTTTCCAGGAGAAGTGGTTTTGTTTTATCAAACCAGTCTAAATCCTTTTCATGGATGGCAGCTTTATCAAATGAAGACCCTATTAAGCGGTTTTTTTCAAAAGACCACGCTGATGGCTGTCCATCCGGAACGTAATCTGCCGGCGGCGATGTTGGACTCCGGTGACATTGTGCTCAAAGATTGTATTGGGATTCGGCCGGGAAACCGCGAGGTGGCCGAGATTTTTTTCAATTTGCCGAAAGCCGCAGAATCGGAATTGGTGGACATGGTGGCAGAATTTGAACTTCCGGGGGCACGGCTGCAAAAGTTGATCAAAGGTCAGCGGACGATTTTCAGGTTGAGTTGGGTAACGGCCGGTGAAGCTCCGGGCAACCGTTATCCGGAGTTGTTGGAAAGCCTGTTCGGACTGGGACGTTCGGTAAATGCGACAAAAATATAATCGTGGTGTGATACAATGAAAACATGGGGAAAGATTATGGGCATGATCTTGGGGATGGGGCTAATGATCGCCCTCGGTTATCATCTGGTCATGGTTAACCTAGCGGCGATGTTGAATGTAGGCCGGGTGGATTATGCCTTAACTAAGCGTCCGGGAATGGTAATCTTTCGGGCAGGCCCGTGGAAGGAAGCTATTTCGCTGCGTTTTCCCGTCTCCTGGTACTGTACAGCCGGGAACTTTGGATTTCAGAGTACTTTTGGGACATTAGTGGTTCAGACAGACCGCCGATTTAAAATAGATTGGAAAAAGCCGCCCCGTGAAAAAGGAGATTGAAATGATGATGGTGAATAATAGCAGTCTGGAAAGGGGTAGGCATAATGTCCGAACAGAATACGATGCGGGCGGCACGGGCAGCCGGCATGATTTCATTTATGTTTTTACTCAGCCGCATTTTGGGGTTTATCCG
>Ga0134092_1001334_pt1 | contig 21894 bp, 19 predicted proteins | sample 3_6taG_FD_94454 | JGI IMG/M metagenome (GOLD analysis project Ga0134092, IMG submission 94454) | Switchgrass degrading microbial communities from high solid loading bioreactors in New Hampshire, USA - 3_6_20_6_A3 metaG | ecosystem: Engineered > Bioreactor > Semi-continuous > Anaerobic >... | reverse complement strand
CCTCCTTCGTTTGGTTTCTAGACAATTCTCAAACTACAGGAAAAACGTGATTATGGGAAGACCTATTTTGGGTTCTTCCCATATTTTTATTAAATTTGCCTACGATAATTTTACTCTAAGGCCAAAATGGAGTCTCATCACTTATTCTGTCCGCGTCTTTCGCTTTGTTTTCAGCTTTGGCCTTGCTTTAGCTGTGATTTCAGTTGCCTTCAGCCCTGTTTTCTTTCTGTTTAGTCTGGTTTGCCTGTAGCTTTGTCTGAAGCTTCATCAGCTGCATTGCCGCGAGTTCCGCCTGCTGCATCATCTTCTTCGATTCGCTTGTAGCCATACTTTTCGATGATCATTCTGATCCCGAGGGAATCGGCATACCTTACGATATCGTCAAGTACCGCACCTACCGATTCAGCCGGTTTGTTCCCCGGGATCACGAGTATAAGTTCCTTCTCTTTTATATCCTCCCTCCTGATCACGATGTTGTCCCTGCCCCATGGTTTATCCTGCCCCTGGTACTCTTTCAGTTCCTTCAGGTATCCTTTCAGCGTTTTTTCGACAGTACGGGCGTCCTGATAGCTGGCAGCCGTCAGGTCCATGCTTTTGATCATTACCGCCCTGCCTGCCTCATACCTCGCGATCACAGGGAAGTTGTTCGGCAGGTTCGCTCCGAATATACGCCGTATTTTCAGACCCCTTTGAAAGTTGCTCAGCGACCATATATCATCATACTCTGACGATGGATCGCCGTCTTCAAGAACTCCCTTTTTCGTGTCGCCTCCAAGCCACGCCCTTGCCCGTGCACGCTGAACGATTTCCAGGTCTCCGGCGAATTTTATCGGCAGCGGCAGCCTGATCCTGTACCTGACAATGATATCTATATCCTCGTCCCTGTCCGAAAGGAATGACGACCCGCTGAAGTCAAGGCCGGCGAATCCGCCGTCCACATTGAGGGAGCGAAGCCTTTCATCTGCATCTGTGATTCCGTCCGTTACCAGGTATTTTTTCATATACTGTCTGACTATCGGAATGAACAGTTGTGTTTTTGCATCATCGAAAGCCTGCCCGGCTATGAAGTACGCGATGGTCCTGATTTCGTCAAGCGGGTCGGCGGCAATATCACTCGAATAGACAAATATCCTGCTGAATTTTTCCTTCACATCCTCCCGGAGGTCCTGGTCTGCAGGATAAGTACCCCCATCGCTGAACAGGGAATCTTCAGCTCCGAGCAAATAACCACAGGCATCTATGACACTCCGGGCCTGGTCTGCCAGGAGCTCCGACCTTTCGATCACAGTTTCCCTCATCGTATCATGCAGGTCACGTATCCCGCTGATATGATATATGTAACCTGAAGACGCTATCTCCTGTGCTGTCTCTGAAAGTGCATGCTGTATCAGTGCATACGTGTAGACTGTCCTGATAAGGAATATGACCGAGAAAAATGCACACAGCAGCAAAGGAAGCACGATTGCCGCTTCCAGCGTTACGGCTCCCTTTGACCCGGGAGCACAGGTTTTGCTCAGGCCCTTTCTAAACCGCATGAAATGCAGATTCCTTTCATTTTTTCCCAGAAAGATATCGTATGCCTGCAGAAAGATACTTTCAACGGCTGCATACTTAAATGCCTTTATGCCGAAGCAGTTTCATGCAATTCTTCATTACGATATTTTTTGCGGTCCGTTTTCCCATAACATTTTATGCTGCAGTTGCCTGACGGCTGCCGCATGCCGCCGCTTCCTTGATACCGCCGCATTCTGCGGCAACCTTGCAAGGATCCCCGCCGGGATTTTCAGTATCCCTTATATAAAAGCACCTTGTATATGTATCTCCCGTCGCCGGTTTGCAACTCCTTGCGGATAAATGGCTGCGTAATGAACAGGTATTTCATCGATACTTCCGCCTCTATGCGGACGCAGGTATGGCATCCCGCCATCCTGAAAACATCGTTTCCTTCGGCATTGCATATGTTCAGCTGTATCAGGTCCTCTATCCTGCTGAGTTTCGTATCTTCATTTACAGCAAGCAGAAATAACCTCAGGTAGTCATGATAACTGAAGTACAGACGCGGGTCGGTTTTCGGGCCTGCCTCCGAAGAGATGCCTATATCGAGCCGCCAGTCTCCCTTCAGCTTGTAGACAGGCACGGTTCTGCCCTCCAACAGATCCTTAACGTCTATCACCGATTCACCGAGGCTCCACCCGGCCATTATGAGGTTTGAAACCAGCGGTATCCCGGCACCTCCGGTCCACCAGCCGGCTATGGCCGACGCTATCGTCGCCGCCCTGTTCCTCTTGGCCGGGTCAGTATAGACATGCAGTGCATTCAGGCCGAACCTGACCAGCAGCAATTCACCTCTCGTCATTATGTTGTTCAGTTCCTGTGAAGGCTTGCCATGCAGGATGTATTCGACTTCGCTGTTATAAAATGTACCGATCTTTTCCTTCTCAACGCCGTGAAGATTGGTGTCCCTGATTTCCCTGTCCCCGTTCACCAGGGCAGGGACCGAATTTTTGAAAGTGCCCATTATATATTCGTTTATATAGATGCTGTCCCTTAAATCTTTGATCTGGCCGGAGACAAGGCTTCCGATTTTCGCTATAAATTCAAGGGCATTTTCCTGGAACACGCTGTCCTCATTAAAAAGGTCAGCCTCACCGCTTACATTGCCAAGGTCGCCGTTATATGTTACTTCAGTGGAACTGCCGTCGGCTCTGACGGCTGAAGCATGCGGATAGCCGGTAAATTCCCGGTCCCTTTCGCTGAAATCTTCGGTTGCCACCTTTTTGAACGAAGGCAGGCTTTCCCTTGAAAAACCCGCTTTTTCATAATCCGCATCTTCAGGCAGCACCTCGTGAATGAGCTTTTTTGCCTCGTCAGCCTTTCCCCTCCGCGGGTCATCCTCCCTTGCACCTTTTTCGGGCCTCGAATAATCATAATCGATGTTCACATAACCGCTGATCATGTCGATCAGCCGCACCGGCAAACCATCGGCCGGAAGTCCGCCGCCGCAGTTTTTCCGTATCTCATCCATTTCATTTGCGATCTTTTCAAGAGTCGAAATATTGCTGTTCAGCTGTCCGATAATATCACCGGCCTTCCTGCCTTCGAGTATCAGTTCCTTCAGTCCGGCAAGTTCCGTGTTCATCTGCTCTTTGAAATCTTTTAAAAATGCTCCATCCCCATCACGGGAACATTCTTCGAGAAACCGTTCAAGTTCAGATATTGCCTGCTGAGCTTTTTCGCCTTTCTGCACGATTCTTGATACTTCATCAAGAGCCGACCTGTTCGCTTTGATGTAGTCGGATGTCAGAGAATTTCTCATCATGTACCAAAGGTCATTCATCCTGTCGATCGTTTCTGTCCTGGCTGAATCCAGCTGCCTGCGTTCTTCCTTCAGGCCGGCAAGCTGCTTCTTTATTGCTTCACTGCTGTCTGTAACGTCCGACATACCGTTACTGTCGCTGTCCGTTCCATCCTCGCTGCCGGCGCCCGTACCATTCTTCATTTCCGCCAGTTGCTGTTCCAGGCTGCATATACTGCTTTCCAGCGACCCAAGCCTGTTTTCCAGGTCTGAGAGGGTTTCAGCCAGGCTATTGAACTCATTGAACGCCGATACCCAACTGCCGCCGCTGTTGAAACCGTTGACGAACCTGCCGGCACTTTCACCCAGACCGTCGATATGTTTCTTGAGCTTCTGCTGGGATTTGTCAATGCCTCCAAGCAGCTTGTCTATTCCAACCTTTTGCCTGTACGCTTCCGACATGCTGCCCAGGTCCTTCATCGCGGTAAGCTTGTAGATGAATTCCTCTGCAATTTCCGTCGGCGCCCGGTACTTCATATACTCGAGTATTTGAGTTTTTGTTATTCCATTTTCGCTAAGGTTGTAGACTGGCGTCACATCCACCCTTTCGATTCTGAACCCGAAAAGGTCTGCATTCCCGCCGTGGTTTTCCCCGTCGAAAGGTATGCCAAGGTTGCTCGCAAGATACTCTTCGAACCGGTCCTGCAACTCGTACTTGTCCGAAACCGACATGGCAAACAGGCCATACTCGTCCTTAAGCCTGCTGCTGTACTCCGCAAGCAGCGAATCTGCCGCCATTTCGACTGACTTCTTCACCATGCCGCGTCCCATGTTTATCCTTGCCGCATCCACCAGCACACCTGCCAGCATCAGTACGGCAACCATTATTATCGCCGAAAAAACAGTTACCTGGCCGGATATACCTCTTCTCACATTTCGCCCCCGCATTCCGATAAGCGTTTTGTTCAGTCAGCCGCATTCCTTCAGTCTGCAAACCGTTCAAGCCTTTCCTTCAGATTTTTCAACGTCTCCCTGGTTTTATCCGCGGCCGATTCAAGTCCAGGGAACCGGGTTTCCAGCTTTTTCTCAAGATCAATGATAAAATCAGCAGTGCGGATCAGTTCTGCTGGCTCATCAACGGTTGAAGCAGCCTTCGCTTCGATCCTGATCCTGTCGCTGCCTCCGAATATTTTCACAAATTTCCCGAGCGGGATTGTGTAATGCTTGCTTATGCTCACTTCCAGCTTTCTGCAGATGATGTGGTCCCTGATGGACGCTTCCGCTTCGCTCCATTCGGCTTTGACAAGTTCTCTTTGTGATGCCAGTAAAAGCGCATATTCCTCTATTTTCCTCAGCCTGTCCTCTGCTCCGCTGTCATATAGCCTCCTGTAAAGCATGATATCAGTGTAATGGCCAGGTTTATTTGACCCTGGGTCTTCTGAGCCAGACACCCACATTGCAGCGCCGGCTTCTGCCGCCGCTTCTGCTGCAGACTGAAGCAATGACTTCTGATAAAGCAGCATCCCGATGTAAATGGCGGCGGCTATGCTCAGGATCACCAGAGGAATGATGATTGCAGATTCCACTGTGATGCCGCCATTTTCTCCGGCTTCGTTATATGCTCTTCCCATAACCGACCCCACCCGCAGTTGATCCGACTGATTTTGCAAATATTTCGCAGTCCCCGGTGCGCTTTATCGTCATCACGTAACAGAGCATGCAGTAATAGCTGCCATAATTTAGCATGCATGTATATTTTACATCACAAAACAATAAATTGGTATAATCTGGGAAATAATCGGTTGTCGATCCTGAAAGGTTTATATCGGCATGTGACCTGATTGCATGAAAAAACAGCCGAACTTAGCCGCATCTTTCTGCAGCGGACCGGCAGGCCGGGAATGGTTCCCTGGAATCTCTTCCAAAAACATGAACCGTCCCCAAGGGGCTGAAATCAATCCCCCAACCTGAAAACTATCCTTATCGGAAGTCAGGACTGTCCCACGGTCGGCGAACTTCCTCAAAAATCTCCTGTAAGTTTAGTGTGTTGAGAACTGTCCCCTTAGACGGAGAACTGTCCCCATAACAAAACACAGTCCTGCGAACATTCCTTTCGAAAGTTGAGAACTGTCCCCCTGTCAAAAAAAGAAAATTGTCCGGCAGGCTGTGCAATAGTGCCCTGAGCGGAGAACTGTCCCCCGGAAACAGGATGCCGTCTCCCGGTAACTGAGAGACGGCTCCCCGACTGATTATCACCATGTCCATATGATCACAGGCTCGCAAACAGCCCTTCCCGCATGATCCTTCCCCAGGCATTGAAAATCATGTCAAGGTAGTCGAGGTAATTGGTTTTCCTGATGTCTTCGCCGGCTTTAAGCGTGTTTTGAGCCAGTACCCTGCCGTCCAGCACGAATTCAACGTATCCTGACACGGAACCGGCATACACCGGCGCATTGACGATGTCCGGTACATGTTCCCTCACCTTCAGGGCTTCAGCCTCTTTCCGGCTCAGCGGCAGCACAATGTCCTTGTCCGCCTTCAGCGCTACGTAATCCGATATTCCCCTGTAGACAGGTATTTTTGCATAAACGTCGCCTTTGCTCATCAGCTTGTACATCCTGTAGTTTTTGAAGCCGTAATCCAGCAGTTTCCTTGAGGCTTCCGCCCGCGCACTTCTGGTAGGAGAACCCAGCACCACTGAAATAAGCCTCATTCCGTTCCTTTTCGCCGTTGTCACCAGGCACCTGCCTGCCTGCCCTGTATATCCCGTCTTTACACCCTCGGCTCCCGGGTATGTTCCGAGAAGCTCATTGGTATTATGAAGGCTATGCCCGGGAATATACGAACTTTTCGTGGATACTATCTCGCAGAAAAGGGGATGTTTGAGAGCCTCTATCGTGATCAGAGCCACATCGTATGCCGTCGAATACTGGTTCTCCCTGTCAAGCCCGTGTGGCGTGACGAAATTGGAGTTTACGGCTCCCAGCGACCTGGCACGTTTATTCATCATTTCAGCAAATCCTTCCACCGATCCGCCGACATGCTCGGCTATCGCAATAGCCGCATCATTGGCAGATATCAGCATCAGCGCATACAGAAGCTCCCGCAGCGTATACTTATCGCCCTCTTTCAGGCCGGCAACAGAACCGCCGATACTCGCCGCCCGCCTGCTAACGACGACTACATCCTCAACATTTGCATTTTCCAGTGCGACCAGCGCGGTCATTATCTTTGTTGTACTTGCTATTGAACGCTTCTGGAGCGCATTCTTTTCATACAGGACCCTCCCGGTAGATTCCTCGACGATGACCGCAGCCATCGCATTTATCTCAGGCGGCCTCATATCCTGTTCTGTTTCGGCGGCTCCGACAGTAGCCTCCAGTGCCCTGGCGGCTCCAGTAACTCCCCTGCTTCCTTTTGCCGACGCAAGTCTGCCATCGTCAGGCAGCGACAGTCCTGCGATACCCTGCACCGTCATCTGAGCACTCTTCCCTTTATAGGCCCTTGAGCCGGTATCAGCTGCAGATCCCACACTGCCGCATGCCCCATGATTCATAGGTAAAAATGCAAATCCGGTTGTCAGCGTGTAAACCATTGCAACAAAAACAATCAATATCCTGCGGTATCTCAGTTCCATCATCTCCATGGTCTGTTTTTCAGGCTGCCTTATGGCCGAAAAGACTCACAAGAATAATATGAAACATGAGAAGAATAATTATGTCGTCAATTATAATGCCAATATTATCGGATGACGTCGATTCAGACGATATTATAATTGAAAGGAATGAAATCCGGGTAAAAATACATCGAAGGGTAGTAATTCACAAAGCCGGAAACAAAAGGGAACTGAAATACAAGGCAAAAACGGTATTGCTGAACCGAACTTCAAAAGGGAGGTGCTCGTATGGACGGCAACACTATATACAGCAATGAATTTTTGAAAATTTTCATATTAAACAACGAAGTTCTTGCTGAAACATACAAAAAAGGTTTTGACGCAGAACAGCTGCACCCTGTACTGGAAAATCATCCCCAGGTGACGATAACGGGCATGAATACGCTGCGCAGCCTGCTTATGTCAGCTCCGGCAGGTCCGAAAAAGATAGGTGAGTTCAGGGATAAAATACACCTGGACATCTCCTCCGATCTTCTTGCCGCAACTATCACATTTTACATGACAAAAGAAGAACTGTCCCTCATCCCGAAAGAAGATCTCAGAAATTCTGTTGTTTCCCTGCTCCGGAGGAACGGTGTGGTGTTCGGCACAGATCTCGGCTTCCTCGATGGCGACCTGCAGCCTTTGCGCCCATATACTGCTGCACGTGGCATCCCTGCTGAAAACGGCAGGGACGCGGTCATAAGGATGTATGAGCTTGCAGAAGCAAAACCACAGGTTTCTGAAAGCGGCAGAGTGGATTTTTATGAAATGAAGCTCATAAACAGGGTCAAGCCGGGCGACTGGCTGGGCGAACGCATAGAAGCGACGGAAGGCACGCCGGGCACAAACATAAAAGGCGAAGCGATCGAACCGGTAAAGGGAAAAACTGCGCCGCTGTTTTATGACAGGAAGACAGTCGAGGAAATCCGGACAGAAGGCAAAACAATACTGGTTTCAAAAATAAACGGTGCTGTCAACTACTCCGACGGAAAGATCAGCGTATCAAACCACCTGGAAATCAACGGCGATGCAGGAGTGGCAACAGGAAACATAAAGTTCGACGGGTACATCACGATACATGGCACCGTCAATGACGGTTATTCGGTCGAAGCCACAAACGATATAGAAATCAACAGTCCATACGGCCTTGGGAACATAAAGAGCCTTGTCAGCACGAACGGCAGCATCTATATCAAGGGCGGCATCTCAGCAAAGAACAGGGTCGAGATCAGGGCAGGAAAAAATGTCTATGTCAAATTTGCCGACAATGCCAGTATTATATGCGGCGGCGAAGCTCATATAGGGTATTACTGCATCAACAGCGAGATCGTGGCAAAAGGCGTTCACTTTGATTCATTCAACGGCCAGGTCATAGGCGGCAGCATCACGGCTGAAATCTACATATCAGTTCCAATCTGCGGATCCGAGATCGAACGGAAAACAGTGCTTGAGGTGACCGGGTTTAACAGGCAGGCCATGGTTGGAAGGCTGGATGAACTGCTCCTTGCGATAAGCAACAAAAAACTCGAAATGTACAGATTGAAGACACAGCAGTCAGAATCACTGGACCAGGCCCGTTTATCCGAAAGGCTCGCTTCGCTCAGGGAAGAACTCAGGGAACTGGAAGAAGAGAGGAAACTGATAGCGATGTATCTCAATAAGAAGGGTGACGGTGAGATCGCCGTTTCAAAGCGAATATATCCCAACAGTTACATAATTCTCGGCGGAATGCATGCCGAAGTCGATCCGCAGGGCACGGCACAGACATTTTACCTGAAAGACGGTGAGATAAGAAAACTGTGACAGACAACGCGAAAACCGCCTACGGTAATACATGTATGTGAAGAAGCCATGGTACCTCAGAATCACAAGTGCTTCCGAGGCCGCGTGTGCCGCGGAAATATATGTACCCGTGTACCCGCAGAAATATATTACCGAAGAAGCCATGTGTGCCGGGAAATTACATTTGCTGAATGGTCACATGGCTGACAGGTATTGCGTTCCGTAAAGGGAAACCGCAGGCATCTGCGGCTTCCCCACCGATTCCGGAACGGTTTCCCTTCCGTTATCCGGCATTTCTTATTGTCAGCCGGCAGACAGGAAATCACATCTGCCCGAGCGAGCCCTGTATCTTTCCTGTTTCATTCCTGGCATTGGAAATGTCCTGCTGGCTCGCCTGCTGGACCGTGTACCAGCCCTTTTGCGCCATGATGTCGAATATGGTTTTCTGATGCTGGAAAGTCCTGCTCAGGATGCCGGCAGCATCATTGCGCAAAGCCTGGTTGGAACTCTCGAGTATCAGGGTCGTCAATGATGAAGCACAAAGCTTATGTTCGTTCAAAAGCGTGTACATTATCTCCTTGTCACTTAACTGTGCCACTGAATATCCCTCCTCACTGCATCTGCGTGTTGGTTATGTGTTTTATAAGTGTCTGCATATCCTCCCAGCGCTCCCTCGCCAGACTCTGGCACAGCCCTTTTACCTGTGCGTCTGTTGCGCTCTCTGCACAAGCCTGCATAAATTTGATCGAGTTCTCCGCCATTTTGATGTTGTCCTGGATCAGCATCAGTTCCTTGGTTGTCAAAGACATGTCGTTTCCATTCCTCCTTCCGGTTTTATACGGTCATAGCTTGCACAGCCGGAAGCAAAATATTCAGGCATGCTGAAATGCGTCGCATTCACGGGCGAATAACCTTATCAGGCATTGCAGACAATAACAGATGTCGTCAGGAGGTTGAAAAATGCTGGTAGTATTCGCACGAACTCTTGTATTGTACATCCTTGTCGTCATAGTCATGCGGATCATGGGCAAAAGGCAGATAGGCCAGCTCCAGCCGTTCGAACTGGTCATAGCGATATTGATCTCGGAACTTGCGGCAGTGCCGATGCAGAATACCGGTATACCGCTCGTCAACGGCATAATACCGATACTGACATTGCTGGCGGTACAGCTCCTCATATCCTTCCTGTCGGTAAAGAGCATCCGGTTCAGGACCTTGATATGCGGCAAGCCGACTGTGCTCATAGAAAACGGAAAGATATGCGAGAGCGCGCTGCGGAATGAACTGTATACACTTCATGATCTTCTGGAACAGCTTCGCATAAACAACTGCCCCAACATATCCGACGTGGATCATGCGATACTCGAGACCAACGGACAGCTCAGCGTCTTCCCCAAGCCGCAGAAAAGGCCGGTCACGCCCGAAGATATGAATATTCAGGCTAAAGCTGAAGGCATGACGATGGACCTGATAATCGACGGGCGTGTCATGGAAAAGAACCTGAGGATAGCAGGAAAGGATATGGAATGGCTCCTGTCCCAGCTTCGGATGAACAATTTCAGCAGTCCGTCCGACATATTCTACGCCTGCATCGATACAGCGACCCAGCAGCTATATTTCCAGCCCCGTGAAAAAGGAGTTGAGAAATCAGGATGAAAACGGGCATAATGACCAGGATGGTCGTACTGATGGTAATAATCACAGTTCTTATCATAATCTCCGGCCTTTTCGCCCATCAACTGCTCCGGCATCATTCCGGGCAACTGGAAAGGAACATAGAAGCAGTACAGAATGACATAGGCGCGGAAAAATGGGACAGCGCTGCAGAAGTCCTGGACCGTATTAAAAATGACTGGGAGAGCATAAAAAAAACATGGTCCGTATTGATAGACCATGAAGAAATCGACAGTATCGACGTAACGATCACCAGGCTTGAAGCACTGCTGGATGCAAAAGATTCCGCTTCGGCTCTTTCTGAAGCCGCAGCGCTCAGAAGGCTCGTCACCCACATACCCGAGCGCGAAAAACTGAGCCTGGAGAATTTGTTTTGACTGTGCACTGCATTGGCCGGCCGGTTTGCACCAGACAGGACGGCCGGTCTGCGCACCGTATGTGGCAGCCGGCCTTGAACACATCCTTTAACGATTGTACTTCTTCACATATCCCTATATAGAATTCCCTTTACGCATGGCTCCTGACTGAATGACTTATAAAGCACCTTTGCCATAAGTTCTTTGTCTTACGGCCTCGTATATGATGACAGCTGCCGCCACAGCGGCATTGAGAGATTCCGCCCTGCCCGCCATGGGTATCCTGACAAGCATATCCGAGTTGTCAAGGACATCATCGCTTACACCATCAGCCTCGCTCCCGATCACGAAAGCGACATTGCCCGACAGGTCAGCATCATAGATACTGACTGAACCTTCCATATGCGTGGCGCATACAAGGAAGCCCTTCTTCCTGCAAATATCCACTGCTTCTGTCGTGCTGCCGCAATGCAGGACAGGCAGGTGGAAAACCGAGCCCATAGTTGACCTTAGCACTTTCGGATTGTACAGATCAACGCAGCCTTCGGTAACAATGATACCTGCGCATCCGGCTGCATCCGCCGTCCTTATGATCGTCCCCATGTTCCCGGGATCCCTGACTCCGTCAAGGATGACCAGGATACCGTCCCTGATCTCTGCACCCTCCAGGGATTTTTTCTTCATGCCCATCACGGCAAGGATCCCCTGGGGATTCATCGTATCGGAAACCGACTCGAAAAGGCTGTCCGGCAGGCTGTAAACCTTAATTCCCCTTTCCAGGCACGGTTTCACGGTTCTTTCGTAACCGGCTCCGCTGACGAATGAATCCGAGACCGCTATATACCTGATATCAGGCTGAGATATATCTTGCATCCCGGGTGCAGTGCTGCCATTCGTTCCATGCACGGCGCTGCCGTGTACGGAACCCGGTCCGCCCGTTGTCCCCAGGCCATTCAGGGCTTCCGAGACGAACCTGGCGCCCTCTATGAAATAGAGGCCCTTCTCATTTCTGCCGCTCTTGTCTCTGAGCGAGCGGATCTCCTTTACCACCGGATTTTTGCTGCTTGTGATCCTTATCATTTTCTCTCCCCACAAAACAATAGAGGGCCATTACGCCCCCTATCCTGCTCATTCCATATTTATTGCCTGATTACACATTCCTTACGCTTTCAACAAGCTGTGCGAATGCTTTCTCATCATTTACTGCCATATCTGCAAGCACCTTCCTGTTCAGGTTGATGCCGGCCTTTTTGAGGCAGTTCATGAACTTGCTGTAGCTCATGCCGTTCATCCTGGCAGCTGCGTTTATCCTGGTTATCCACAGCTTCCTGAAGTCTCTCTTTCTGGCTTTCCTGTCCCTGTATGCATATGAAAGCGACTTCATGACAGCCTGATTGGCTATCCTGAAAAGTTTGCTCTTGTCGCCAAAGTAACCCTTCGCCAGCTTGAGGATTTTCTTGTGTCTTGCGCGTGTCCTCACCGCACCTTTAACTCTGGCCATTTACGTCCTCCTCCTTCCTACTTGTACGGCAGCAGCCTCTTAACATTGGCTGCGTCGCCGGCTGCAGCATAGGCACCCATCCTGTGCCGTTTCTTTGCCTTCCTCGACTTGGAAATGAGCCTGTGCCTCCGGAAAGAGTGGCTCATCTTTACCTTGCCTGTTCCGGTTATCTTAAACCTTTTCTTGGATGAGCTGTGTGTCTTGACTTTTGGCATATCCATTCCTCCTGTTTTCTGTTTCGTATCCGGCAGTCAAGCACCGGCCGGATACCTTATGAAATGCCTTACTGTTTAGGATTCAGAATCATGACCATGCTGCGTCCTTCCAGTTTAGGCTTTTTCTCTACTGTTCCAACGTCTTTCAAAGCTTCTGCGAATCTGTTGAGCACTTCCATGCCCAGGGATGTGTAATTCATTTCCCTTCCTCTGAACCGGACACTTACCTTAACCTTGTCGCCTTCCTTAAGGAACCTGGCAGCATTCCTTGACTTGAATGCAAAGTCGTGCTCCTCGATGTTGGGCTTTACCCAGACTTCCTTGATGTTGACGGTTTTCTGGTTCTTCCTGGCTTCCTTTTCCTTTTTTGCAAGCTCAAACATATACTTCCCGTAGTCCATGAGCTTGCATACAGGCGGCGTCGCCTGAGGAGCTATCTTTACAAGGTCAAGGTCCTTCTCCGTAGCAATTTTCAGCGCTTCCTTCGCTGACATGATCCCGAGCACGCTACCGTCAGAATCGATCAGACGCACTTCCTTGTCCCTGATCTCCTCATTGATCTGATAATCGTTTTTTCTAATATCTATACACCTCCGAGTGTTATTATGGCCTCAACGATCCGCAATCCGCTTTTATCTGTTTATATTTATATTGTCAAATTATATCATGGTCAATTATCCTTATGTCGTCCTGACCTTTGCCGGACCGGCTGATCAAAAAAGCGGATCGAAAGAAGAGCCTCCGATCCGCTGAAAACAGCAACGTCAAAAATGATCTCAGTCATTATTGACCCTGACGGACATGTCCGTAAGGTGAGAAGCGGATGGCTTCTTCTTTGTTTTACCTGAAATATAATAACAGAAACAATGATACATGTCAAGAAAAAAGCTTCCGGCAAATCTGCCCGTTCGCCGGAAGCTTACGCTCACGTATCCGGATACTGTCCGCTAATGTATCCGGGAGTAATCCTTATGTATCCGCTGTTACTGTATCTTAGCTACGAAGTCGTCCAGTATCGCCTGGATAGCGTCGAATTTCTCGTCGACTATCTGGGCAACGGTCTTCTCGCCTTTCAGCAGGTCGTCCTGGCCGCCCCACCACTGGCTGACAGCATCCTGAACCGCCGTGAACAGACCGGCAGGCTTGCCGCATTCGTTCTCATACATGTACTCGAGCATCTCTATGGACTCGTTGTCACGTACGTTGTTGTAATGAGGCTCTTTCCATGCATCCGGATCTTCTGCTTCTTCAGGATACGGCTCTGTCCACTTGTCCCAGATGAACGCCACGTCTTCGATGTTCTTCACGTTGGCCGGAATGGTCTGGAAGTTGTGGCCGGTAATCATGACCCAATGTTTCTTGTCAGTGTTGCTGGGTCCGATCGGAGGCAGAACCAGGCCGTAGTCATCAGCCATGTTGTCCCTGAAGTCGTCTATCTTCCAGTACTGGTACCAGAACATGGCTATCTTGCCCTGCTTGAAGACTTCTGCAGCTACATCCCACGGGGGTTCTTCCATGTACTTGAACTTGTTGAATACTATGCCCTCTTTGCAGAGCCTCTGGTAAGTATTGAATGCCTCAAGAACTGCCGGCTCCCTGAAGTTGAGCTTGGCCTTTCCGTCCACGATGCTCGCCATCTGGGCGCCGTTGCTTATGACCATGGACATCTCGAGGTCCATACCGCCAAGACCCCACTGGTCTATAATACCGTCATTGTTCGTATCTTTCGTAGCCTTCCTTGCGATCTCCTCCATCTTTTCCCATGTCCACTGGCCTTTCTTGAAGAGATCGTACGGGCTCTCAAGTCCTTCTCTTTCGAACAGGTTCTTGTTGAAGAACACTATTCCTCTCGGCCACCATTTGCCGGTCGCCATACCGTATGTTTTACCCTTGATGTAAGTTGTTTCCTTGGTCAGTGGGCACCATTTGTCGTCGTTGAAGTCAAAGTATGCGTCCAGCGGGGTAACGAATCCGCTTGCAGCAAGATTGTATACCCAGTTGTCCTCGACGGTTGCTATGTCAGCAAACGGTTCTCCGGACATTACTGATGATGAATAGGTCTCGACGACCTGGTCCCATGGAATGTTGATATACTCGAACTTGAAATTGTACTTCTGTTCCATTTCTTCCCTGCGGGCTACCTGGCGGTCTCCGCTGGGTGTTCCGCCCTTGGGTTCCAGGTCCCACCATGCGGCTACCCTGATCACTCTTCCGTTAAGATCTTTGAGTACCTCAGGTTCCTCCTCTTCTTCCGGTTCTGCCGGCTGATCTGTTGCCGGTTGGTCTGTTGCCGGCTGGTCTTCCGGCTGTTCGGCTGGCTGTTCCGTCTTCTGGCCGCAGCCTGCGATAACAGCAATCATCATGACTGCTACCAGGCACAGAGCCAATAATTTCTTAAGACCTTTTGACATAATGTAACCTCCTTGTTTTTTTTTGTTTTATTAAAACCCAAACGGGCTTTAATCACAGGGTTACAATAAACCGTCCGGTCTTGCGCGTGCTTCAGACAGCCATTCATGCCCGGTTCCAGTCAAAAATTTACCAGAACAAGACCATGCTGTCAATACAACCGTACCCGCAGCAAGACCTCCGGGAAGTGCTGCATCATCCAACGATACCCGTACGTTCTATGCTCTCCACGAAGCGTTTCTGTGCGAACAGGTAAAGGATAAGCAACGGAAGTATCACGATAAGACTTGCCGTATTGGAATACATCGAGCTTATTGCCGGTGACAGGGCTACGTTTACGCCTGTCTCGCGGTAAATATCCTGCGTTATCTCAAAGGTGACATTGCTGAGCGCTGACGCCAGTACCTTTGTATTCTGCAGGAACAGGTTCGAGAAGAAAGTATCGGTCCACTGCCAGACAAACGAGAACAGGAATATGGTCACCATGCCCGGTACTGCGCTGGGCAGCATTATCTGGACAAATGTCCTCAGCATGCCGGCACCATCGACATAAGCAGCTTCTTCCAGTTCCTTCGGCATGCCCCTGAAAAACTGGCGCATGATGTATATGTACAGCCCGTTCTTCAGCCCCATCCCGGTCGCAGACATAAGTATGAAAGGCCAATAGCTGTCCAAGAGCCTGATACCTCCCTTGCCTCCTGTTATCGCTGAAATTATCCCGAATATGTCGAAGGACTGGAAATGCAGGTACAGCGGCAGCATCAATGTCTGGGGAGGCACGATCATCGTAAGGATCACCAGGGCGAAAAGGGTGTTCCTTCCCCTGAACTTGAACCTGGCAAATCCATAACCTATCAATGTGCATGAAATAAGCTGCATTATGCTGGTCAGCGCACATAGCTTCAATGTATTCAGGAAAGCCGTGGGATATTTCATAGCCTTGTAGACCGTCTTGTAGTTTTCAAAGGTCGGCGATTTCGGAACATACCGCACGGTCACGTCATATATATCTTTTTCAGGCATGAACGAAACAGACAGCTTCACCAGGGTGGGATATATGATAAGGAAGCATATCCCGGCTATGATGACTCCCCTGATGATCGACCAGCTGCGTCTCCCCCACGTATAAAGCATATGCCGGCGGTGTTGCTGCTTGTCCAATGCATCCGATTTCCTGCGAAAGATTCCCTTTATTTTCATATGAACCTCCGACCCTTTTTATTCGTAATAGAATACCAGTTTCGAAACCAGCCATACCACTATCCCGACGACGGCGAAAATAGCAAAGAAGTACACCAGGGCCATTGCGGAACTCAGGCCGAAATCCATCCTGCCAAATGCCACTGTATCGATCTGATCCATTACTGCATTTGTTGAGTTTGTAAGCGTGTCTATGATGGTATAAACCGTGTTCACAAGGATCAGCGGGCTTACCATCGGGAACGTTATCTTCCAGAAATTCTCCCATCCCGTTGCTCCCTCTATATTTGAAGCTTCAAACAATGATGGCGGTATTGACTGGAGGCCGGCCAGGAATATCAGTATCTGGACCCCTGACATCGAAACGATGTCATATATCCTGTCAACGGCACTGATTATGTAGTCGATGAACCTGGTACTCAGCCTGGTCTGCAGCAGAAGCCTTGCCAGTTCTACTGCCCTGAATGCTCCTTCCTGGGTATCGGGCTGTGCTATGCCATACGAAGACTGTAGAAGGTCTCCGCTTTCAACTACCAGCATGACGCCTGAAGTCAGTATAACTGGAAGGAAAAATATGGCTCTCGCCAGAGAACGCCCCCTGTATTTCTGGTTCAGCAGGTTCGCTGCAAAAAAGCTGAAAATCAGGATCAGCGGAACATTAGTGACCATGTATAGCAATGCGTCCGTCAAATTTCTCGTGTAATTGACGTCGCTGAAGAACATTTTCCGGTAGTTCTCCAATCCCATAGGGGTCAGCTTGTAGCCGCCTTCCACAACGTCCAGCCTGTTGAAGCTGAATATTACCGATTTGACCATGGGCACCATGAAGAATGTGATGAGCCCTATTATAAAAGGCAGTACGAACAGATAACCCATCATGGCCCGCTTTCTTGAAAGGTTGAGTCCTTTCTTCTTTTTCTTCGGGACCGCGGCTGCCTTCAGAGCCTTGCCTGTCATTGCCGGTGTTTTCATCGCTGACCCTCCTTAACGACTTTGAAATCAAGGGCTTCCACCCTGACGCCATCGATCTCCACTGGCTTCAGGTTATAGTTGACCAATATTTCCTTTCCCTTTTCAAAAGTAGTCTTATATACACCTTCCGCCAGCTTTTCATGGTGCCTGATCGTCTGGCCCTGCACATCGCCAAGGGCTTCGTTCGCCCTCCGGTAGAATTCCCTGGCTTCGTCCAGCCACAGCCTGTACTCGGCCGAGTAATAATTGTCGAAATAGGATTCCTTCACCAGCGAATTCTCTTCGTATATGAAGCAGAAATATATGCCCGAGCCGGTCTCGATCGATTTCAGGAACGCCTTCCTGTAATCGGCAGACAGATTGATAGGTGTCCCTGCATAAGATATGTAGCCCCGAACTGCCATCTGGAAGAACGGGATGCTCTCGTCCGTCAGATGGAAACGGTTCGATTCCTCGGGTATGTCGAGTATATAATCCGTATACGGCAGTGCATAGGCATTGCCCCCGGTTACCATGACCGAAAGCCCGGAATCGTTTATTTTCTTTATCTGTTGCTCGATTATCCCCCGTGCCTGCTGCCTGTCGACAAGCTTTCCTTCCTTGAAATCCGAATTTACATTTACAGCGGCATCCCTCAGGGATACTCCTGTCAGGGACAGCTTTTTCAGGCTCCTGATCATGCCGTCGACTATGGACGGTATCCTCGACGGGCTGATGACATAGAAAGTGCCCAGGGACCTTTGCGGCATGTTGGTCGCAAGGTTGAACCTGAATACCGTCGCGATTTCCTTCGTAATATACCGGGCGGCATGGAACATCGGTATGAAGCTGTCGAAGAGCCTGTCCCTGTAGTTCAGTATAAAACCGAGTTCCGGGAAGAACTCCATCCCTTTTTCGTCAAGGAAGGACAGCAACTTCGAAAAGCCCTTTTTACCTCCCAGCTTCGACATAAGCTTCAGGCTTTTCGGGAGGGTATGGTCAATACCGCCGTTGGCCCATCCTGTATACTTGAGGATTATTTCCCTGATGCCGGCCTCATTCAGTTCCTTTATTATTTCTATCGCCTGCTCATAAGTGGTCAGCGGCTCCGCGACCCTCATGGGTATGCCGAGTATCGGCTTCACCTTGTCCACGGCGCCTACCACTTCAAGGAAGAACGGGACGTTGTCCCTGGGTTCCTCTCTTTTCATACCGAGTCCTTCGAGATAACTGCGGTAATAGGCCGCCATACCCGAATAATCCGCTTCTTCGCCTTTCAGGAACTTATACCTTATTTTTATATCTCCCTTGAACACCCTTGGCTGGTACACCATTATGGTGTTGTTTCCCGAGTAATCGCCAATATCGAGCACGTCATTCTGGACGAGCACGAAAGCCGGGTACACGGTATTATATGAGTTCACCCTTCCGCCGATATCGGCCCAGATCCTGGCCATGGCATCGCCGGACTCGATTATGGCGAAAAAGGCGTCGTCACCTCTTTTCATGCCGAATACAGGGAGATAGGCCTGCTCGATGATGCTCGCCCTCTCAGGTATCGGGATCGACTGGTCCGTACCATATACATCGATCGCATAGGTCTGGGCCCTGAGCCTGCCGTTATTGAGGTATATCAGGGATCCGGATCCGTCAGGAACGAACATATAGCCGCTTTCATCCGTTCCGGCTGCCCCGAAGAACTCCAGCAGCGACATGGTGTATATGGGATACGAGTCCGCATTGTACTGGATCTCATCGGTCGGGACCCTCACTACCAGGTTGTCGCCTTCCAGCGTGTATTCCACGGGTATAACGAAGTGTTCCTTGTTTTCTTCAGCCGGAGGCACGTTGTTCGCGAGATGGTCCTCGTTCATGTCCTCCAGCGTATACCCTGCCGATATGACTATCTCCTGGAGGGTTTCCTTCATAAAGTCCTTGATGTTGTCTCCGAGGACATACAGGTCACCGTCCGCCGCGGTCGGGAACTGTTCGAGTATAGACTGTTTCTGTTTTTCCGTCTTGGCTTTTTCCAGTGATATCAGCCTGTATTTGCTTATCAGCGACTTAGCGGTCTTTTCATCCAGGTTCTTCAGGATCTTTTCTTCCATTCTTTCCTTGCTGATTACCAGCGGAAGGATATAGACCTTTTCCTCCCTGCCGATCCTGTAATCTATCCTCACGCCGTTCTCCACCGGCTTTATCTCGAACTGGCCGTATTTTATGCAGTCTGTATAGTTGTTCATCTGTCTTACCTGGGATGTCGGAGTATAATACACGACCGTTATCTGTGAATTCAGCTTATCCTTGTTTATCGCAGCGGCAATCGGGTCGTCCTGTCTGTCAGGAGGATTGGTATACCAGACACGGCTGGTCTTTTTGTCCCTGACTGCCACCTCGGTGGTTTCCTCGTCTATGTAAAGCGCAAGGTAATCATTCTCCGCAACCTTCTTCATCGTTTCGGGCACATTCTTATCAGCATTGCTGCTTCCGGAATCAGCAAAAGCGACACTGCAGGACATAAGAAGAGCGGCTGTGATAATCAGTGCTGTTATCTTTTTCAATACCATTGCCTTGTACCTCCCCCCTATAGTCTCAGTGCTACTTCTTTGTATATCGTATAGAAGAATGAGAATACCTGCTGCAACAGGCTGAAAAACAGCAATGCTATGAATATGATCAGTCCCATGCCTATCAGGATGCAGATGCATGTAAGGAAAGTCTTCGTCAGCGAATACTGGTGGACAACGCTGGTGCCGAGGATAAGCAGCACTCCGGACCATACGATCGCCAGGATGTCAAAAAACCTGTAGAATGCCGCTTCTTCAAGCGTGATTACGTTGCTGAAAACGATGAGCGGCACGTTTATCAGTACCAGCGGGACAAGCGCAAAGGCGCTTGTTATCACTATATCACTGAAGCTCCCTTCGCCGTCCATCAGCGTCGTCAGGCACCAGTTGGCCACGCACCACAGGAAAAACGGCAGCGCGACACTCAATATCTCCACTATAATGTTGAGCTCCCGCAGCTTGACTTCATTCAATATGAAGCCCGTCAGCTGTCGGCGCAGTATATATGTGACACTGACCATAGCAACTATGAGCAGGGCTGTCTTGAGGTTACCCTTCTTCTCGTGCTTCAGGTCCCAGAAACCGTCAAAGGGGTGAAATATCAGGTACAATGAATACCTCAGACTCTGTAATACATCCATTTATGCCTCCACCTTTCCCATGGCTTTTAATCCGGCTTTTTTCCTGGCCCTGAACCGCTTAAGGACCCGTGATCCGACAAACAGCAGCACAAGTCCTGCCACGATCAGTCCAAAGTTGTCCCCGATCACTTCCTGCCTGTAAAGGTCATATGCCTTGCTGTAATAATCTCTCTTGTTGCCGAGCTTGAAATACTTCATGGCATTGCTGAAATCGTCTTTCCTGAGGTATGCCTTTCCCATGCCTATATACGCCAGTTCACTGTTTGCATTGTACTTCAGCACCTGTTCCCACCTGGCTGCCGACTCGTCGTACCTGCCGCTCAGATGTAGTTCAACTGCCTCTTTTACGAGCTTTCCGTACACAGTCGGCTCAAACACAGTGATCTGTCCCATATTGAAATCAAGCACGACAAACTGGTCGTCTATTATGTCAAGGGCTACAGGATCCCTGAAATTCCCAAGCCTGTTCCCGATACCGCCAAACACGTAAAGAAGGTTGCCGTCGGTATCATAGGTGAATATCCTTCCCTTTTTCTTGTCCAGCACGCTGTAAATGCCGGAATCCTCGACGCACACGTCATACAGCTGGGAATGGCCTGCTTCCGCGTAACCGCGGGATCTGAAGGAAACATCTCCCACAGGCGGGAAATAACCGTTCCTTCTCAAAACATCGGTACCTGTCGGATTGAGTTTCCTGACGGGCGCATACCTGTCGTCTTTCGATCTCGTGCTTATCGCGTAATCGATGTCCTCCAGGGCTATAGTGCCGGTCGTGACATAAATGAAACCGTCATTGTCTATGGTTATATTGCTGTACTCCGTAGGAACGAACTGGACCATCTTCTCCCTCTGTTCGTCCGTAGCTACAAGTTTCCAGAAGTAGTCGACCATGTTGAACTTGACCTTTGTGGCGCCCATATAGCCGACGAAGTCGCCTGCGCTGTCCAGTTCGATCAATCCCTGGTTGACGCCCTGAGCCACTATGTAAAACCTGTTTGCCTTGTCCACCACCAGTGCCGTGGGATAGTACTGGAAGTCGGCAGGGATTATGTCCGAAACGGGAGGGCCGATTTCCCTTATGAACTTCCCATCGGGATCCAGGTGCACTATCCTCGAATTTTCAGTATCTGCTACGTATATCTCGCCTTCCTTCGTAATGAACAGTCCCTGCGGATTTTTGAAGGTATCCCTGGTACCGTTTTTGATGAATCCGTCGATAATCCTTTCCAGCTCCCAGTTTTCATTTATGATTACAATGCGGTTGTTTCCTGAATCTGCTATATACAGCCTGTTGTCCGGTCCTGTGAAAATATCCGACGGTTTGTTGAAACTGCCGATGCCAAGAGACGTTCCGTCAACTATCCTGGACGGGACGTATGCCGCAGGAGCCGGTAACGGTGTACCCCAGAAATCGTAATTGTAGTTGCTGTACGGTTCGTCTGCATGGACTACTGCCGGACACAGCAGAATGAATATGATCATGACAGCCAGTATCCTTCTTGGTTTCAAAGCCCTGCCCTCCCTTCTAGTCGTCCTTGAGTCCGGATTTTGCCATGGTCTGTATGATACTGCTCTGTGTGACCATGAACAACGTCACCGGCACTATCATCATAAACAGTACAACCGCGGCGCCTACTCCCGCCCT
>Ga0134092_1001331_pt1 | contig 21946 bp, 16 predicted proteins | sample 3_6taG_FD_94454 | JGI IMG/M metagenome (GOLD analysis project Ga0134092, IMG submission 94454) | Switchgrass degrading microbial communities from high solid loading bioreactors in New Hampshire, USA - 3_6_20_6_A3 metaG | ecosystem: Engineered > Bioreactor > Semi-continuous > Anaerobic >... | reverse complement strand
TGCTGGCCCGCATTCCAGACCCAGTTTGGTTTTGTGCCCTGCTATGTCAACTCAAGGTTTGCAGCCAGAGGAATACCGATATCCTGTGAAGTGGATATCTACGGCGCTCTCAGCGAATACATTGCAGCATGCGCTACATGCTTACCTCCAACAATTCTTGATATAAATAATACCGTTCCAAAAGACATGTATGAAAACAACAAGGATAAGTTTGCAGGTTATAAGCACACTGACCTGTTCATGGGATTCCACTGCGGAAATACACCCATAAGCTGCATGAAGAGTGCCAGCATGAAGTACCAGCTGATTATGCACAGGCTGCTGGAGCCGGATAAGGAACCCGATATTACAAGGGGTACTCTTGAAGGTACAATAAGGCCCGGAGAAATAACAATATTCAGACTCCAGAGCACTGCTGACTGCAAGCTGAGAAGCTATGTTGCCGAAGGTGAAGTAATAGATGTGGATCCCAAATCTTTCGGCGGCATCGGTGTATTTGCAATTAAAGAAATGGGCCGTTTCTACAGGTATGTACTTATAGAAAAGAGATTCCCGCACCATACCGCAGTTGCATTTGACCATGCAGGAAAGACCTTGTTTGCAGCAATGAGGATGCTCGGCGTTGAAGATATAGATTTCAACAGGCCTGCGGGTATGCTTTACAAGAACGAGAACCCATTTAAATAAGTCATTTAAAAAGTATAGTTATTTAATAATAAATATTAATAATAATAAATGTAAATAGGATGACAGAAAGTAATTTAAATTAGACAGAAAGTAACGGGATTAAAACATAAAGAGAAACATGGGACGATTACGGAATCGCATCCCATGTTTCTTTTTGCTTCCTATATGCAAGGGTGAAAAGGCATCTGGTTGTATAGCGGCGGATGAATCATCCTGATAACTCCGCAGGCCAGCCGTCTTCCGGCGGCCCCTGCAGGCTGGGTTCTGTAATCATCGGGACTTTCGTGTATGATAACGGATTTCCCGACGACATCTTTCACTTTAAACTTATTGGTGAAAAAGCACATCCGGGCATACCCGTTGTTTGAAAACAGCACCGGAAAATCCCCTGCGTGGTTCCCATGGGGCTGTTTTGTCGGATTCCAGTGTTCTCCTGCTTTCTTAAATGGGGATGAGGGATCGCCCGCCTCACAATTTCCGAATTCGTGGATATGAAAACCATGAGGACCCACCGGTGGCTTACCGTTCTTAGCAGGTTTATAGGGTGGGAGCCCCCATACTTCGGTGCAGACTTCACAGCCGCCCGGTACATCCCTGAATATGACATAGCCGTTGATATCAGGAGCCAAGGGACCTCCCTTTATATTTGCCATGGCAGTGTCTCCGTACTCATGAAAATTCAAATAAGGATTTATAAACTGCATAATGCATTCACCAAATTCCATCACTGATATTCTATTACTACAACGTATTATATGAAGGTTTGGATGATATTGTGAAAATGTGCTTGACATGGGAATTCTCATGTGCTAACATTTTGATGTTTGGTTGACCGGCTAGATTTGCGACTGATTAACATATCACAAAAGCGGCAAGCAACAAGCAGTAATTCCTATGTATCTTTACAGGACTTTATAGGACTTTTCGTTATACGAACATGTGTATTTAAGCGGGTTGGATTGACTTATTAAGTTTCATGTAGGAGTGATAACACTTGAAAAAGCTATTTAAGTATTTAAAACCATACTGGTTAATGGCCGTTCTTGCCCCGTTATCAATGATGATTGAAGTATTTATGGATCTTTTGCAGCCAAGATTCATGGAATCAATAGTGGATAAGGGCATAGCTAACGGGGACATTCCGTACATAATAAAAACCGGATTGCTAATGATACTTATAGCAATGGTGGGAGTGGCCGGCGGTATGGGAGCCACGTATTTTTCCAGCATAGCATCCCAGAATTTCGGAGCTGACCTGCGGCTTGATATTTTCAAGAAGGTCCAGTCTTTTTCTTTTGATTCCATTGATAAATTCAGGACAGCCTCCCTTGTAACCAGGCTTACCAATGATGTAATGCAGATACAGATGGCGGTGCTTTTTATGCTTCGAATGCTGGTAAGAGCGCCTCTCCTGTGTATTGGGGGCATAGTGATGGCTGTTGCCATAAATGTCAGGCTGTCGGCCATTATTTTAATCGCATTACCTTTACTACTTTTAACAACCGTTTTCGTGATTAGGAAGGGTTTCCCCCTTTTCACGAAGGTGCAGGAAAAACTGGACAGGGTAAATACGGTCATGCAGGAAAACCTTGCGGGTGTGAGAGTGGTGAAGGCTTTTGTTCGTTCTGAATATGAAAAGGGCAGATTTGCAAAGGCAAACGACGATCTTGCTTCAATCGCCATAAAAGCTTCACGTATTGTCGGAGCCAGCATGCCGCTGTCAATGCTGATAATGAACGGGGCTGTAATAGCCATAGTGTGGTTTGGCGGAATCAGGGTAAATACAGGGGATATGCTGGTGGGAGAGGTAATGGCATACATAACGTATGTCTCCCAAATACTGTTCTCCTTCATGATGCTGACTTTTATGTTTACAATGATTTCAAGGGCAAAGGCTTCTGCCGACAGAATAACCGAGGTACTGGAAACTGAAGGGGAAGTACCAGTTGAAGTATTTGGGAAAGAAGCATTTGGCCAAGAATCAGATATTCAGGATATGCATGAAGTGGCAGGAAGTACATCGGAATATACAAAGCCTGAATCAGAATACGGGACGAAGGCAGAAAATGAAGATAAAGCAGAGAAAGGAATAGAATTGGAAAAGGGGCTCCGGTTAAAAGGGCGGGTGGATTTCGTAAACGTTTCCTTCAAATACAAGGATGCCACCGGAGATCCTGTGTTAAAGAATATTACTTTCACAGCAATGCCTGGGGAAACGGTCGCAATAATCGGGCCGACCGGTTCGGGAAAATCCACCCTTGTTAACCTGATACCCAGATTTTACGAGGTAAGCGAAGGAAGCATATTGATTGACGGAATTGACATAAGGGACATGGAGCTGGACGAATTAAGAAAGAATATTGGTATAGTGCTGCAGGAAAGCATCCTGTTTACAGGTACTATCATGGATAATATCCGGTGGGGACGGGAGGAAGCATCGGAAGAGGAAGTGATTGACGCTGCAAAGGCTGCACAGGCCCATAACTTTATCATGGAATTCCCCGACAAGTATAATACAATACTGGGACAAAGAGGAGTCAATGTTTCCGGCGGACAGAAACAAAGATTATCCATAGCCAGGGCATTGCTAAAGAAGCCCGCCATCCTAATATTGGATGACAGTACAAGCGCCGTTGACTTGGAAACCGAAGCCAGGATACAGGATGCTTTGAGGGAGAGAATTAAGGATTGCACCTGCTTTATAATAGCACAACGTATAAGTTCCGTTATGCATGCGGACAAAATTATAGTCCTTGACGACGGCAAAATTGTAGATATAGGCAGCCATGAGGAACTTATGAAGAGATGCAGAATGTACCAGGATATATATAATTCGCAGGTTGGCGGAAGGATGGTGGCTTATGAGCAATAGACAAGAGGAAAGCAGAATTGGCCCGAGGCCAGGTATGGGACCCGGTATGGGACCAGGTCCAGGACGGGGCAGACCTGGTATGTATGGACCTGTAGTTAAGGCAAAGGATGCTAAAGGCACTCTAAAAAGATTGGTAAAATATCTGGGCAGAAGAAAAGGAAAACTGGCACTGGTCATTATCATGGCTTTGCTGAGTTCGCTGCTAAGCCTTGTGGGACCATATTTTACAGGTTTAGCCGTTGACATAATCGGACAAGGGGCCGGAAAAGTTGACTTTAATAGGCTGGGCATTGTCGTATTCGCGATGATTGCATTCCATGGTTTAAGCGCCCTTATGACATGGCTGCAGACTTTTGTGATGGCTGATGTATCGCAAAATATGGTAAAAGAACTGAGAAAGGATTTGTTTGATAAATTACAGGTGCTTCCGGTAAGATTTTTTGATGCAAGAACCCACGGGGAGATAATGAGCAGGGTTGCCAATGACGTTGAAACCGTAAACAATACCCTTATGCAAAGCGCGGTAAGCTTGATTACAAACCTGATATCCTTGGTGGGGGCATTTATCATGATGGTATGGATAAGCCCCATTCTGACGGTTATAAGCCTTATAGTGATACCGGTAGGCATGACTGTAACATTCAAAATAGCGGGAAAAACCAGGAAACTGTTTGTTACCCAGCAAAAAGAACTGGGTGAGCTTAACGGCTATATCGAGGAGATAGTTACAGGCCAAAGGGTGGTAAAGGCTTTTTCCAGGGAAAAGAAAGTGATAGGAGAATTTGAAAATATTAACGTTAGACTTAGAGAGGCGGGAATAAAAGCCCAGATATTTTCCGGGATAATTCCCCCTATTATGAACGTGCTCAACCAGCTTTCATTTGCCATGGTGGCAGGAGCCGGCGGATTGCTTGTTATTAAGAAAATGATCAGCATTGGTAATATTACGAGCTTTATAAACTATTCACGGTACTTTACCAGGCCCATTAACGAAATAACCAATCAATTCAATACGGTACAGTCTGCCCTGGCAAGCGCGGAAAGGGTCTTTGAAATCATGGATCAGGAACCGGAGGTGGATCCTGATAATGCAGATAATGGAATTGATATTGAAAATGTAAAGGGATTGGTTGAATTTGTTGATGTGTCGTTCTCATATAAAGAGGATGTGCCTGTATTGAAAAACATCAATATTAAGGCATCACCCGGGGAAACCATAGCACTGGTGGGGCCCACAGGCGCCGGTAAAACAACGGTTGTAAACTTGCTCATGCGCTTTTATGATGTAAATGAAGGTGCAATTTATATTGACGGGGTGGATATCAGGGAATATAAGCTGGATAAGTTAAGGAAATCCCTTGGGATGGTACTGCAGGATACCTACCTCTTTTCAGGCACTATAAAGGAAAACATCCGCTACGGCAGGCTGGATGCCACTGACGAGGAAGTTGAAGAAGCTGCGAAACTTGCCAACGCCCATTCTTTTATACATAGGCTTCCGAATGGGTATGATACCATGATAACTGAAGGCGGTGCTAACCTGAGCCAGGGTCAGAGGCAGCTGATCACAATAGCAAGGGCAATACTGGCGGATCCCCCGATTCTTATTCTGGATGAAGCCACAAGCAGTATCGATACCATGACCGAAATGAAAATCCAGGAGGCAATGCAGTCCCTGATGAAAGGAAGAACAAGTTTTGTAATTGCCCACCGCTTGAGCACAATAAGGGCAGCTGATCAGATACTAGTAATAAACAACGGTGAAATTATAGAAAGGGGAACCCATGACCGGTTAATGGCCCAAAAAGGGTTTTACTACAACCTTTATATGAGCCAGTTCAATAGATCCCATTGATAATCAATAAATAAATTCTATTGACAATTAATAAATCCCGTTGACAATCAGCGGGATTTATTTTATTATAAAAATGAACGAACACTCATTCATGTACATGGAGGTAAAAATGAAACAAGGGAGAAACAAAGAAGCAATTCTTGAATCCAGCCTGAAGCTATTCTGTGAAAAGGGATTTGCCAACACCAGTATCAGAGAGATAGCACTTGATGCCGATGTTTCCCAGGGTAATATCTACAATTATTTTTCAACCAAGGAGGAAATATTTGAAAATCTGTTCCGTGAAAAGTTCCCCGGAAATTTCGTTGAATTGTTTATTGACGGAGTATCCCATGAAAAAACTTTGGATGAAAACATAAAAACAGCACTGGATAACCTTGTATCCTATATTCACGAAAACCCATATTTCTTCAAATTATTGATCCTGGACGCAAATGAATTTAACGGGAAGTACCTGAAGAAATACAGCCAGGCATTTACAAAACCTGTTGAAAATTATTTTCCGAACTCCAAGATGTTGCCGGGCTTAAGAAAAGATATTGATTCCACTGATCTTACGCGATTTTTTGCCTGGTTGTTTTATGCACTGGGTTTGACTGACATTATTTATACATGCAATGCAGGCAAATCTATAACAAGCACTCCTGAATATGAGATACTGCTGAAAATTCTGAAAAAGGGTTTGCAGGAATAGAAAGAGAAAAAACAGAAACTGAAAGGACAGGAAACGGAAGGACAGCGACCGGAAGAACAGGAACCGGAAGGATAGGAATAACGAGCGGATGTAATGAGTGGATGTGAAGCGGAAGGATGAGAATAAAAATAAAACATAAGAAGAAAACAAAATATAAAAATAAAAAGAAAAAGAAATATAAAATGATAGTTTTTTAAAGGAGTTGTTATAAATGAAAGTATTGTTGACCGGCGCATTTGGAAACATAGGGAAGTATGCTGTCTCTGAGCTGTTGAAAAAGAATCATGCCGTTACCTGTTATGAAATTAAAACGAAAAAGAACATTCTGGCAGCAAAGCAGTTTGACAGGAGAGTGAACATAATATGGGGAGATCTGATAACGGGTGAAAACCTTGAAGAGGCTGTAAAAGGCCAGGATGTAATAATACATCTGGCTTTTATTATTCCGCCGGCAAGTGAAAAAAACCCTGAATTGGCCTATAAGATAAATGTAGGAGGAACAAAACGGATTGTTGATGCAATAAAGTCATATGCTCCTAATGCAAGGCTGATATTTACGTCAACCATCGCCGTATACGGTAATTCCCAGCATTTACCGCCGCCAAGAAGGGTGGGGGATCCACTGAATCCGGTAGATAATTATGGCAGGCAGAAAATTGAATGTGAAAACATTGTAATGAATTCAGGACTTCAGTGGTCAATATTAAGGCTGGCGGCAGCTCCCTCCATTGATTGGCAGAGGGTTGACCCCATAATGTTTGAAGTTCCGCTGACAGACAGGATAGAGTTTGTGCATCCGGGGGATATAGGGCTTGCCCTGGCAAATGCGGTTGATTCCGATGAAATATGGGGCAAGATTCTTCTAATAGGCGGAGGCAAAAGGTGCCAGATGTTTCAAAGGGAATTCATGAAAAAGGCGCTGAAAATGCTTGGAATCGGGGTACTGCCCGATGAGGCATTCGGGAAAAATTGCTACCATACGGACTGGATGGATACGGAAGAAAGCGAAAGGATCCTGAAATATCAAAAGCATACTTATGATGATTTCCTAAAGGAACAAGCTGAAATCTTCGGCTGGAGGGCAGGCCTGGTTAAATCATTTCGGCCGATAGTACGGTGTTACCTTCTCCTTCAGTCTCCTTATTACCGAGAATTTTTAAAAAGGAGAATGGGCTTCTTGAACAGGAAAAGCTGGAAAGAATTCTTCAGGTTCGGGAAAGTTGCCCTGGCAAATGAAGTTCAGAATGGCTTCAGCGGCAATCATGCAAGTATGATTAAAAAATCAGTGAAAAAAAATACCCGTAAAAACGGAAAGGAAAGGTAGATACCTTTCCTTTCCACAAAATCAACCTTTTAATTATCCATTTTAATTATCTTTAATAATTATCCTTTTTAATTATCCTCTAAAATTTTGATTATCCTTAAAATAATCCTGAAAATTATAAGTTATAATTATAATTATAACTCTAGATTATCTTATTCCTTTATAATTATGTCTTTATGATATTCCTGCAGAGACCTTACGGTATCCCTGTCAGAGGAGTTTTCAAGGTAGGCCTCGATTCCTTTGGCGCTTGCCAGTGCTGCGGCCAGGGTTGTTATATACGGCACCTTGTACCTTATTGCCGACTTCCTTATATATGAATCGTCAAACTGGCTTTGCTTGCCGAGGGGTGTATTTATAATTAGCTGTATTTCCTTATTCTTAATTCCGTCTATAATATTAGGCCTGCCCTCAAACAACTTGTTTATAACCTCTGCTTCGATTCCGTGTTCTGCAAGGAATCGTTGCGTACCTCTGGTAGCCTTAATTTTAAATCCCAGCTTGGAGAATCTCTGCGCTACTTCAAGGACAGCTTGTTTATCATGGTCAGCAACACTTATGAGCACTGTTCCTTCTACGGGAAGGGATGCCTGGGTTGCCTCCTGGGACTTGAAGAAGGCTATGCCGAAATGCTTCGAAAGACCGAGCACTTCACCTGTGGAACGCATTTCCGGGCCCAGAACAGGGTCCACTTCCGGGAACATATTAAACGGGAATACGGCTTCCTTTACACCGTAATAAGGCACACTCCGCCGCTTCATGTCCAAAGTCACAGGTTTCCCGCCAAGTTCGTTCTTTACCATTATTTCGGTAGCTATTCTTGCCATCTGCACGTCGCATACTTTTGAAACAAGGGGTACGGTCCTGGAAGCCCTTGGGTTTGCTTCAAGTACATATACCGTGTCGTTGGCTATGGCATATTGAACATTTATTAAGCCTATTACATGAAGCTTCTCGGCAATTATCCTGGTATATTCTTCGATTGTTTTTAAGTGCTTTTCCGGGATGGTTACAGGAGGAATGACACATGCCGAGTCTCCCGAATGTATTCCGGCAAGCTCGATATGTTCCATTATTGCAGGTACATATGCATTAACGCCGTCAGATATGGCGTCGGCTTCGGTTTCTATTGCATTTTCCAGGAATTTGTCTATCAGTATGGGGCGATCCGGGGTTATATTTACTGCAGCTTCTACATACTGCTTGAGCATATTGTCATCGTATATTACTTCCATACCCCTTCCGCCAAGTACATAGGACGGACGGACCATCAAGGGATAACCTATCTGCCTTGCCGTTTCCAGTGCTTCCTCCAGGTTGCTTGCCATTCCGGAAGCAGGCATAGGAATATTAAGTTTTTCCATAATGTGCCTGAACCTGTCCCTGTCCTCTGCCAGGTCGATTACATCCGGTTGGGTTCCAAGTATTTTGACGCCCTCCGATGCAAGTTCCGACGCAATATTCAAAGGTGTCTGGCCGCCAAACTGTACAATTACGCCCAAGGGTTTTTCCTTTTCGTAAATATTCAGCACGTCCTCGGTTGTTAAAGGCTCAAAATATAATTTGTCCGAAGTATCATAGTCGGTGGATACCGTTTCAGGGTTGCAGTTCACGATAATTGTTTCAAGGCCCATATCCCGTATGGCAAAAGCGGCATGAACGCAGCAATAATCAAATTCAATACCCTGGCCGATGCGGTTCGGGCCTCCGCCGAGTACCATTACTTTTTGATTATTGCTGACCGGGTTCTTGTCAGTGCCGTTGTATGTTGAATAATAGTATGAACGGTCGTGGACGCCGCTGACAGGTATAGATTCCCATACTCCGGTAAGGCCTATGCTCTTACGGTATTCTCTAACTTCCTTTTCGGTAATTCCAAGGAGATTTGCGATGTACCGGTCTGAAAAACCGTCCTTTTTGGCTTTTATTAATAATTCCTCCGGCAAGGGGAATCCGCTGACCTTATTGCAAGATTTATACTTTAATATTTCCTCCTCCAGCATTACCAGTTCCTTCATTTGCTCAATGAACCACGGCTTGATGTGGGTTAAACTGTGAATTTGTTCGACAGAAGCTCCCTTCCTTAAGGCCTCGTATATTATAAACTGCCTTTCGCTTGTTGCTTCCCGGAGAAGCTCAAGCAGTTCATCCAGAGTCTTGTTATTAAAATCCTTCGCAAATCCTAAACCGTACCTTCCCATTTCAAGGGAGCGGATGGCTTTTTGGTATGCCTCCTTGAAGTTTTTACCGATACTCATTACTTCACCAACTGAGCGCATCTGGGTTCCAAGTACGTTGTGTGAGCCTTTAAATTTTTCGAATGCCCATCTTGGAAATTTTACAACCACATAATCCCCTGAAGGCGTGTACTTGTCAAGGGTACCGTCACGCCAGTAGGGTATTTCATCTAGAGTGATTCCTACCGCCAGCATTGTTGATATGGCTGCTATCGGAAAACCTGTGGCTTTTGAAGCCAGCGCGGATGAACGGGATGTCCTGGGGTTGATTTCAATGACAACTATCCGCCCAGTAGCCGGATCATGGGCGAATTGAACGTTGGTACCCCCGATAACTTCGATTGCTTCAACTATCTTAAAAGCATAATCCTTGAGCCTGTCCTGTACCTCCTTGCTGACCGTCAGCATGGGAGCGACACAGAAGGAATCACCGGTATGAACTCCCATGGGATCCACATTTTCTATAAAGCATACTGCAACCTTCTGGTTTTTTGAATCACGGACAACTTCGACCTCTAATTCTTCCCAGCCTTCCAGGTATTCCTCGATAAGTACCTGGTTTATCATACTTGCCGCTAATCCGCGGCTCGCTATTGTCCTTAATTCTTCAACATTATATGCCTTACCTCCGCCGGTTCCGCCGAGGGTATACGCAGGCCGTATAACGACAGGAAAACCAAGCTCTCTTGCAATTTCCTCCGCCTCTTCCACACTGTAAGCCGCTCTGCTGCGGGGCATATCAATACCCAGCTTTGCCATTGTCTCCTTGAAAGCTGTCCTGTCTTCGCCCCGTTCAATTGCGTCAAGCTTAACACCAATTACTTCAACGCCGTATTTATCAAGAACTCCTGCCTTTGCAAGTTCCGAACATAAATTAAGACCGGATTGTCCACCCAAATTAGGTAATAAAGCATCCGGCCTTTCCTTGGCAATAATATCGGTCAATCTTTTTACGTTCAGGGGTTCTATATACGTCGCATCAGCCATTCCCGGGTCTGTCATTATAGTAGCAGGATTGGAATTTACCAATACAATTTCATAACCGAGTTTTCGAAGAGCCTTGCATGCCTGGGTTCCTGAATAATCAAATTCGCAAGCTTGTCCGATGATTATAGGACCAGAACCAATCAGCATGATTTTTTTTATGTCTGTGCGTTTTGGCATATTACTTTAATCCCCCACTCTTATTTTATATTTACTTCGCATTAAATTTTAAAAGAATTTAATTAATAATTTAATTATGGTATTATAAGCAATATTTATATTGTCTTTTTTCACTCAAAATATTATTATACAACAAATATATCCAAAATTTAAAGAACAAAATTAAAAAAATATAACAACTTTTAACCATGTTACTTTCCGGATTGAAAATATAAGCCTGTTTTTATCCCAGAACTCCGGATGAAAGGAAGCAGGCATTAGCATGGGTACGGTTGCCGATTCTGAAGATACAGTAGCCAATTGGGAAAAATCGTTTTTTTCAAGGATGTCCAAGTCGTAGATGATTGTGAAGCTCTTCGGTAAAAAAAAGGCCCTTAGGGCCGTGCTTCGTCTATGATGTCCTCGATGTTAAACATATCAGAAAGGACTTCCAGTTTTCTTTGAAAAGCTATGCCGTCTATATGAATTCTGTCAAATTCAATGTAATCCGGGCCGTAATGAATATAGTCATTGTCCCCGATGGCGCAAAGAACATTAAATCCGCTGTCGAGGAGATACCGGAATTTTTCATCTCCGGGTTTTACCCTGCTTCCGAAAGGGAAGACATAGACCGGGGTTGGGCCAACAATGGATCCAACTTCTTCCTTCCACTTATTGGTATCTTCCTTAAGGGCGTCCAGGCTAATATTTGCTATATTTACGTGGTTATAACTCTGGCAGGCAAATGTCCATCCCGTTTCTTTGAGCCTTTTTACGAGCTTGCTAACTTCTTCTTTTTCTTTTTTAAAATCCGGGCTTTGCCTGTTGTTCATCCTGTAACCCAGTATGCCTTCATAACCTGTCAGGGCAATAATTCCCTTAGCGCCCCGGAAAGAGAAGTCAGGATGTTCTTCAACAAATTTATCCACTATTGGTATAATATCGTTATCTCTTGATATAACTTCCTTGCCTTCGGGGGATACCGAATAATCCCATATATTGCCGTCAGAACCAAGTATCAGCTTATGCACGGTGCCGTTCTTTTTCATATATTCGTAATAACAGTTGTTATCAATAGAAATAATCAGGGGTCTTTTACCTTCCGGGAGAAGCAGTTCCTTTTTTGTAATAGTCCTGTTACCGTTTTCCTCCTTTTCTTCAAAAATGCTTCTGATGTCTATAAGTATATAGCCTTTTTCATAAAGGGAATTTAGTATTCCCTTAAACTCCTTAACAGTTATGTACCACTTGTTTAGGCTTTCAGTCATGGAATCACCGTCAAAGGCAAGCTGGGTGTAAGCAATCAGGGGATTGAAGTAAATGTGCCTGATGGGGCCGTTGTACGGCACAAGTTTAGCTTCATCCTGCCCATTCTGCATATTCTGTCGGCTTGTGTTTGCATTATTGTCCTTCTCATTTATATTTATATTATCTGATTCATTTTCAATCAATATATTGCCCGCTGAGCTATCTGCATTGTTCACATTAACATCATCAGCAATATCGGTATTAACAATACTAGTCCTGTTATCCCCATTATCTTCGTAATCTGAATTCTCAGTATTATTTACGCCATTGTTGCTATTGCCGGTATTATCTATATTATTTGCCACACTGACGCTGTCCTTATTATAATTGACTGATATGTTTGACAGCAAAAATCCTGTTATAGAAATCAGTATAAATATTACACCTGTTATGCCGGTTATTATTGCCACGTTAATACTGTTTAGTTTCTTTGTAACTTTCATCTTACCTAGCTGCTCCCATCTGACGTTTGAATGTTAAACACTTAATTATATATCGGCTAAAATCAATAAAATTCTATAGTTAATAGATATATGGTATAATTTAAAATACCGGCATAAAAAATTCCGACATAAAATTATAAATGCAGTATAACGCAGATTCCCATGGATATGCCGGAAATAAATAAATGCGGATAAAATGCATAAGGAGGGATGGTACGGTGTACGGTCTTGTATTGGAAGGCGGAGGGGCAAAGGGAGCGTATCACATAGGTGCAGCCAGGGCCCTTGCTGAAATGGGAATCGAAATAGGAGCTGTTGCAGGTACTTCGGTTGGAGCTTTAAACGGTGCCATGATAGTCCAGGGAGAAATAGAAAAGGCTTATGAAACCTGGCATAATATTAAACCATCCCTAGTTATAAGGTTTGCCGACGATGAAATGGGCGTGCTTGGAGATTTAGCGGAAGCATCCGAGGAAGAAGGACTGAATGTAAAAATCCAAAGGATGAAGAAAATCATAGCCGAAAGGGGACTTGATGTAAGCCCCCTGCTCAAGATACTGGAGCAATTGATAGACGAATCAAAGGTCAGGAAATCTCCAGTTGAGTTTGGAATAGTCACATTTGATTTAACCGATAAAAAACCCCTGGAATTATACAAGGAGAATATACCTGAAGGCAAGTTGATAAACTACCTTATGGCAAGCGCCAATTTCCCGGTTTTTAAGATGAAAACAATTGAAGGGAAATTGTTCATTGACGGGGGAGTTTACAATGTCCTGCCTATTAACCTGGTCCGGGATAAGGGGTTTAAGGATATTATCGTAATAAGAACGTTCGGGTTAGGGCGGGTTAAGAAAATTGACACCACGGGGTTGAACATAATTACGGTGGCTCCCAGGGAAAACCTTGGGCCTGTCCTGGATTTCAGCAGCAAAAGGGCCCGGAAAAATTTGAAGATGGGCTATTATGATACAATAAAAGTATTCAGGAATTTAAAAGGTAAAAGATACTATATTAAGCCCATAGATGACGAGGATTATTTTATAAATTACCTGCTCATGCTTGATAATCAGAAAATCAAAAAAGTATGCAGTTTATTCGGCTTACAGGATGTCTACGGCAGGAGGGCTTTATTTGAACACGTTGTGCCTAAAATAGCGGATTTGCTTGAATTGCCGGATCAGGCCACCTATGAAGATATAGCCGTAGCTTTAATTGAGAGTGTAGCTGAAATCTGCGGTGTGGAGAGGTTTAAAATATACACGCTCTTTGAGCTTATTGAGGAAATAAAGAGGAAATGTAAGCCGGAAGAGGCAAGTTTTATAAAAGAAATCCCGTCCTTTTTGAGAAATATGAATTTTGTATCCAGAATCATAAGGGACAAAATTATTTGCAGCATTGCGGCAGAAATATTTTAGCCAATTTTGTAAACTTTCTCTTGTAAAACCGTTAATTTTTATTTATATTTTTAATAAAGAAATTTTTAATTATGCATTAATGGATATATGTGTATTAAATATACATTTAAAATAAAAAGCCCAAAATACATAAATCCAAAATAACATAAAATCAAAACACATAAAATCAAAATACATAAAAAATGCACATAAATAAAAATTCTAATAGTAAAAGGAGATAGATATGAGTAAGAAAATTGAAATGAAAGTACCTCTTGTTGAGATGGACGGAGATGAAATGACCAGGGTCATATGGCAGATGATTAAGGAAATGCTGCTTGAGCCCTACATAGATTTAAAAACCGAATATTATGACCTTGGGTTGAAAAAAAGGGATGAAACGGAAGACAACATCACTGTTGAAGCTGCCTATGCCATTAAGAAATACGGGGTTGGAGTAAAATGCGCCACAATAACTCCCAATGCCGAAAGGGTAAAGGAATATAACCTGAAGCAGATGTGGAAGAGCCCCAACGGCACAATAAGGTCCATACTTGACGGAACAGTATTCCGGGCTCCGATTGTCGTTAACAGCATAAAGCCATCGGTAAGGACATGGAAAAAGCCCATTACCATCGCAAGGCATGCATACGGGGATGTATATAAGGATGTGGAATACAAGATTGACAGGCCGGGAAAAGTGGAACTTGTATACACTCCCGAAGACGGTGAGGAAGTAAGGCTTTCTGTCCATGAATTTGACGGGCCGGGTATAGTCCTGGGAATGCACAACCTAAATAAATCCATTGAAAGCTTTGCAAGGGCCTGCTTCAATTATGCACTGGACGTGAAACAGGATCTCTGGTTTGCCACCAAGGATACCATTTCCAAGAAGTATGACCACACTTTTAAGGACATATTTAATGAGATATACGAGAAAGAGTACAAGGAAAAATTTGAAAAGGCAAATATAGTATATTTCTATACATTGATTGACGACGCCGTTGCCAGGGTAATAAGGTCCGAAGGCGGCTTCATCTGGGCATGTAAGAACTACGACGGGGACGTTATGTCCGACATGGTGGCAACAGCCTTTGGAAGCCTTGCTATGATGACGTCCGTGCTTGTTTCACCTGAAGGCTACTACGAGTATGAAGCAGCCCATGGAACAGTCCAGCGCCATTATTACAGGTACCTGCAAGGGGAGGAAACCTCTACGAATCCTGTTGCAACAATTTTCGCCTGGACAGGGGCCTTAAGGAAGAGGGGAGAGAAGGATGGGCTGCCTGAACTGGAGCAATTTGCAAGCAGGCTTGAAGAGGCTACCCTTAAAACCATTGAAGACGGAATAATGACAAAGGACCTGGCGGCACTGTCCGAAGCAAGCGAGAAAAGGGTTGTAAATACCAGGGAGTTTATGACTGAAATAAAGAATAGGTTGGATGGCATGTGCTAATCTTCCATGGTAATGAAACAATCCTTGAATAGTGGAAAAGCACTGAAATAATGTTTAAGAGAAAGTATAAATAATGTTGAAGAGAAAGTATTAGAATAAGAAGAGAAAGTACTGAAATAATATTGAATAAAAAAGCATAAAAGGTTGCCTGAATTTTATCCTAGGCAACCTTTTAATTTTATATTTAAGAGTCTTGCTCCGTATTATCTTTCTATATTAGTCCATGTCATAGGACGGAGCGGGAGCGGGTGTTTCCTTCTTTGGCTTTTCAGCAACGCTGCTTTCGGTAGTAAGTATCATTGTTGCGATGGATGCAGCATTCTGAAGGGCAGTCCTTGCAACTTTTGTCGGGTCAACAATTCCTGATTTGATCATATCCACATACTCTTCTTTGTATGCGTCAAAACCTACGCCCTTAGGACTGTTCTTTACTTTATCAACAACAACGGAGCCTTCAAAACCGGCATTAGTAGCAATCTGTCTTAACGGTTCTTCGAGAGCCCTGAGTATAATCATACCGCCTGTTTTCTCGTCACCGGACAGAGTATCTACAAATGCCTTAACTTCAGGGATGATATTAATGAAAGCAGTACCGCCGCCGGGAACAATACCTTCTTCTACAGCAGCCCTTGTTGCGTTGAGGGCGTCTTCAACCCTGAGTTTCTTTTCCTTCATTTCTGTTTCTGTAGCTGCACCTACTCTGATGATTCCAACACCGCCGGAGAGTTTGGCAACTCTTTCCTCAAGTTTTTCTCTGTCATAGTCGGAAGTTGTTACTTCAATTTGCTTCTTCAGGGATTCTATTCTCTTCTTAATTGCGGAAGGATCTCCGGCACCGTCTACAATAATTGTGTTCTCTTTTTCAACTTTAATTGATTTAGCCCTTCCGAACCAATCAATCTTTATGTCTTTAAGGGACATGCCGGTGTCATCTGAAATAACCTGGCCGCCTGTAAGTATAGCAATATCTTGGAGCATTTCTTTCCTTCTGTCGCCGTATCCGGGCGCTTTAACAGCAACGCACTGGAGTGTTCCTCTTAATTTGTTTACAACCAGGGTAGCAAGTGCTTCTCCTTCAACATCTTCAGCAATGATAAGGATTCTTCCGCCTTCCTTGACAACCAGTTCAAGAGCAGGGAGTAAATCCTGAACATTGCTTATTTTCTTGTCCGTTATCAAGATGTATGGATTTTCAAGAACAGCTTCCATTTTCTCGCTGTCTGTTACCATGTAGTGGGAGATATATCCACGGTCAAACTGCATACCTTCCACTATCTCAATATATGTTTCGGAAGTCTTGGATTCTTCAATGGTGATGACGCCGTCTTTTGTTACCTTTTCCATAGCGTCAGCTACCAGTTTACCCATTTCCTCATCGCCGGAGGAAATAGTAGCGACAAATACCATATCTTCTTTACCTTTTATTGGTTCGCTGATCTTTTTCAAGCACTCAACGGCTTTATCAACTGTCTTTTCAATACCCTTTTTAAGTATCATGGGGTTAGCGCCGGAAGCTACGTTTTTGAGACCTTCTCTTACTATGGATTGGGCAAGAACGGTTGCTGTGGTTGTACCGTCACCTGCGATATCGTTAGTCTTGCTGGCAACTTCCTTAACAAGCTGCGCACCCATATTTTCATATGGATCCTCAAGCTCGATTTCCTTTGCAATAGTAACACCGTCGTTAACTATCTGGGGAGAACCGAATTTCTTCTCAAGGACAACATTTCTACCTTTTGGTCCAAGAGTAACTTTTACGGTATCAGCAAGCTTGTTTACTCCTCTTTCTATTGCCTTTCTGGCTTCTTCGCTGTAAATAATCATTTTGGCAGACATTATTATCCCTCCTAAGTCTTTAATTTGCTATAATCTTTTAATTATACTATTATAATTTGTGAGTTTGCTCTTTTACTGCTTAATTATCTTAAAGAAATTAGATTAAATTAGATGAATATAAAACGATGAATATAAAATGCAATTATTCTAAAATTGCAAGTATGTCGCTGTAATTTACGATTAAGTACTTTTCTTCATCTAACTTAACCTCTGTTCCGCTGTATTTGCTGTAGAGGACTTTATCTCCTTTTTTTACTTCAATTTTCAAGGGTTTTCCGTCTTTTTGAATTTCTCCGGGCCCTACTTCGATAACTTCTGCCACGTAGGGTTTCTCCTTAGCATTGGAAGGGAGAACAATACCGCTCTTGGTGGTGTCTTCGGTTTCGATTTCCTTAAGCAGTATTCTGTTTCCCAAAGGTTTGATTTTCATAGGTCAATCAACTCCTTTTTCATTTAAATTATTATTTTGATTTATTTTAATTTAATAGGTATTGCTGTAATTAAGCACTGTTAAACTATGTATATATTTATATGAAACTGTTTGCTCAATTGATAATCAATCTTAATAACAGTACAAATAATCAATGCAGCTACTTGTGCCATACTGTCAGCACTCTGCTTAAGCGAGTGCTAACAGTAAATATTTTAGTAATAGTGCCTTGTTCTGTCAAGAGTTTTTTAGTAAAATAATTCATCTTGACAGTATAAGTATGACATGTTAAACTATGACAAAAAGCAGGAGAGGTTTTATGTTTGAAGGTATTACTCAAGGTATTTCGGCGGCTGAAGGCTTAAATTTCATGCTGGTGTTCCTGGAAGGCGTATTGTCTTTCTTTTCTCCATGCGTGATTCCGGTGATTCCTGTATATATGAGCTACCTGACGGGCAATGCTCAAATTGTATCGGAAGATGCCACGGTTTCATATAAACGGTGGAAGGTGTTTTTTCATACCCTGCTTTTTGTTTTGGGGATATCTTTTGCCTTTTTTATCCTGGGCATATCATTTACGGCATTCGGAAGATTTTTCAGCAGCAATAAAATGCTGTTTACAAGAATAGGCGGCATATTTATTGTTATCTTTGGATTATATCAGCTAGGCATATTCAATATCCCTTTTTTGCAAAGAGAAAGAAGAATACATGTTAATATCGGGGAAAGAAGAGCAAGCCCTTTTATGGCATTTGTTTTAGGGTTTACCTTCAGTTTTTCATGGACTCCATGCATTGGGCCTGTCCTTTCGTCGGTATTGATTATGGCTTCCGGTGCAAAAACATCCCTGCTTGGTAATGCACTTGTTCTTGTTTACACAGTCGGCTTCGTGATTCCCTTTTTACTGATTGGCCTGTTTACAAGACAGGTACTTGAATTCCTGAAAGCAAGGCAGAAATTGATGAAATATGCCATTAAAACAGGCGGAATTATACTGGTTATTATAGGTATTATGGTTTTCACAGGCTGGATGAACGGAATATCGGGTTATTTAAATTCTATTGGAAATAGCAACAGTAAGAATGAAAAGATTGAGCTGGAGGACAGGGCGGATGATTCCGGAACCCCTGATACCCCCGGTACCGCTGCTGATGCTGATGATAATGTAGCCGGTGAAGAGAGCAATCAGGTTGACGAAGAGGAGGATTACGAAACCATTCCCGCATTCGATTTTACTTTAGCGGATCAATACGGCAATGAACATACCCTTTCTGAATATAAAGGAAAGGTTGTATTCCTGAACTTTTGGGCCACATGGTGCACGTATTGCCAGAAAGAGCTGCCTTATATCGAGGAGCTTTACAGGGAATATGATTACAACCGGGGGGAAGTGGTGTTCCTGGGGGTTGTAAATCCCAAAAGCAAAGAATATCCCTATAACCAGGATAAAGAAAAGGATGAAATAATATCATTCCTCAATGATATGGGATATACGTTCCCAACGTTGTTTGACACAACGGGTGAAGTACTCAGAGACTATTATGTATCGGCTTTTCCCATGACATTTATGATTGATAAAAACGGCAATATATATGGCTATGTTCCGGGCATGATGACCAAGGATATCATGATAAACGTAATCGAACAAACCCTTAAGGCAACGGAGTGATTGGCCTATTCTTTTGTCATGTCATAAAATATTTTATATTTCCTGGAATAGTTAATACTATATCTAATAATAAGCGCAAATCTATTACCAAAATATAGTCCTAAATCCAATAAACTATAGCATATGTAAATAATAATATTAATTAACAAAATATTGAAATTTAATTAAAAATATGTTATTATGTTAGTGCGCGGCAATTTGATAATTATTTAACATTGTGTATTTAACAAACTTAGTATATATATCATAATGAATTTGATTCATTTTTATACCGTTTCGTTCTAACAATGATGCAATATCCATGACAGCTTAGGTTTTTTTTAAGTCAGGTATACATAAGATAAATTATGGGATAAAAACCTAATTGTGGGTCATGCTTACTCTAAATTTGCAAAAGTAAAGGAGGTAGTATATTGAGATTACCAAACTTAAGGAGAAAAATCACCCTTATGTTCGTGGTGATATTTACGATTTTTTCAATTTTTAATACTACCTTATATTCCGAACGAACGGTAGGATGGACAGATGTATATACCATAAATGTACAGGCTAATGAAAGTTTCATTTTCAAGATAAATGTATCAAACATTGATGATTTCTCCCACCGTATTTTCAAAGTAGTATACAACCCAGATGAAGTGGAATTGACAGACCTTTATGCTTATACACCGGAACAGGATTTAAATATAGGAAACATAAAAAATACAAATATTACCGTTAGCAAAATAAGTGAAGGAGAAATAGAATTTAATCTAAATAAGGATCTAGAACCTGAAAAATTTATTCCGGAGAAATAAACAGTATAAAGTTCAGGGCAAAAGTAAGCGGACCGGTAAATATAACGTATGTAATATATAATGAATCATGTTCCCATGACTGGACATGGGAAACAGTCAGAAACCCTTCCTGCCTGGAAGATGGCCATGAGCAAAGGAATTGCAGCATTTGTGGACATGAGGAGCACAGGAATATAGATAATATTGAAGCGGAGCATATTTGGATAAATGCAACATGCACATCTCCCGGAATATGCGCTGTCTGTGGTGAAATAAACATTGAACCGGGAGAACACGACTTTTCAGACCCTACCTGCACTTCACCCTCAATATGTATGAATTGCGGAGCCATTGGGAAAGAAGCATTAGGCCATGATTGGGGAACGTGGGCAGTTACCGTTAACCCTTCATGTGTTAGTGAAGGAGTTGAAACAAGAACTTGCCGGCGTCCTGGATGTACACAAGTTGAAACCAGGAGTATACCGAGGCTGGAACATGATTTTTCGGGACCTACATGCACGAGCCCAAGTGTGTGCAGCACCTGTAATGTTTCTGGGGTTCCCGCCCTCGGACATAATTATGGAAGCTGGAAGACGCTATCAGAGGGGTCCTGCACTGAGCCTGGTACTTTGATAAGATATTGCCAGAATGCAGGATGCAATGCATCGGAAACGAAAAGCACTACTGCCCTGGGCCATTCATTGAGTGGTTACTGGGAGGACGTTTCTACTGCCGGCATTTGCGAAAAGTACATAATTTATTGCTCAAGGTGTTCATATTCATATACTTATATGTATGATTATTCCCATAATTTTACTAATGACCAGGATACGGTCTGTAATGATTGCGGATATAGATGCAACCATAATTTTGAAAACAAGTAAATGAAAGGTATAGATATTGGAGAACCAGATATTTGCTTGATTAAATATATAACATGTTTAAATTGCGGATTTTCATATATAAAAGAGATTGACGATACTCATAATTATGACGAGATTGATGGTAACATCTGTATAGATTGCGGATTTAAATGCGAACATACTTATGAATATTATTGGATTCCTATATCAGAAGAAGAAATATGCGGAGGATATATAAGAATATGCTTAAAATGTGGCACATATAATATTTTTCCTATCTACGGTCATAGTTTTACGGACGAAAATGATAAAACCTGTAATTATTGCCAGTATTCTTGCGAACATAAGATATATTGGGATTTGGTATACGTTGGTTCAAGTGAAGTATGTGAAAAATGGGTTGTTAAATGCTATGATTGCGGCAATAGCTGGGATAAATCCTATCTTCCACACCAATACTCAGGTTGTGAAGACAGTACATGTGATATATGCTATTATATGCGGACAAACACAGGACATTCATTTAGATATGAATGGGTAAAAGTAGCAACAGCTGACATTTGTCAGAAATATGTAAAGACATGTGAAGTTTGTGGTTATTCAGTTGTAGTTACCTATGACTATACCCATAATTATACGGATTGTTTTGACAATATGTGCGATGACTGCTACTTCCAAAGGGAAGGTGAAGATCATTCATACACTTATGAGTGGAAATACGATGAGTCAAATGAAAATCTATGCAGAAAGTATGTTGCAAGATGTACAAAATGCGGATATTCGTATGTAGCAAGTTATGATTATACCCATAATTATACAGATTGTGTGGACAGGGCAGTGTAAAAAATTTTGTGTATTTAGATGGATAATGCCTTTCTGGCAAGAAATATATTTTTCTTATGCCACCGAATATTCAGGTGGCATTTGTTATTATTATTTCCAATACATACTTTTTT
>Ga0134092_1001322_pt1 | contig 22070 bp, 23 predicted proteins | sample 3_6taG_FD_94454 | JGI IMG/M metagenome (GOLD analysis project Ga0134092, IMG submission 94454) | Switchgrass degrading microbial communities from high solid loading bioreactors in New Hampshire, USA - 3_6_20_6_A3 metaG | ecosystem: Engineered > Bioreactor > Semi-continuous > Anaerobic >... | reverse complement strand
CGGAATTCCTCCGGCCCCGCGGGGAGTTCCGAAAATTGAGGTTACATTTGATATAGATGCCAACGGCATTGTTCATGTTTCCGCCAAGGACTTGGGAACAGGCAAAGAGCAGAAAGTGACCATAACGGCTTCCACGAACTTGAGTGAAGACGAGATCCAGAAAGCGATCAAGGATGCCGAGAAATACGCAGAAGAAGACAAGAGGCGGAAACGGGAAGTTGAGATCAAGAATCAAGCTGACAGCATGATTTACACTACAGAAAAGACCTTGAAGGAAATGGGCGATAAGATCAGCCAGTCGGATAAGGATAGAATCCAGGCTGAAATCGATGCGACCAGGAAAGCCATCGAGAGCAACGACGCCGATAAGATAAAGGCCGCATCCGAGAGGCTGTCCCAGGTATCCTATGAAGTGTTCGGCAAGATTTATCAGCAGCAGGCTCATACTGCAGGCGGAGCCGGACAGGGAGGTCCCGGCACGGGCGGAGCCGGTAAAGGCTCGTCAGGCAAGGATGATAATGTAGTGGATGCGGACTATGAAGTTATGGACGACGACAAATAAATGAGTTATAATGTAAAAAGTCAAAGCCGACAAGGCTTTGACTTTTTCGAGTCAAATTGAAAGTTTGTTCGTGCTATGATGAAAAGTATAGCAGATTTGAGTATGATTTTTTGGGAAGGTGGTTATAAAAATTGGCAAAAAGGGACTATTACGAAATATTAGGCCTTGATAGAAATGCCACTGAAGAAGATATAAAGAAGGCCTATAGAAGACTGGCCAAAAAATACCACCCTGACTTGAATCCAAACGATCCTGAAGCTGAGAGCAAATTTAAAGAAGCGAGCGAGGCATATCAGGTACTCATCGACCCTGAGAAACGTGCCCAGTATGATAAATACGGCCATGCAGGACCTGATGGGCAAGGCTTTGGCGGATTTGATTTCAGTGGATTCGGAGACAGCGCCTTTAGCGACATTTTTGATATGTTTTTCGGCAGTGCCTTCGGCGGAGGAACCGCCGGAAGGCGCCGAAGGGGGCCGGCAAAAGGTGCTGATATTCGATATGATTTGGATATCAGTTTTGAGGAAGCCGCATTTGGGACCCAAAAGGAAATTGAAGTGGTCCGAATGGAGGATTGTCCTGAATGCAACGGAACGGGTGCTAAAAAAGGGAGCAGTCCGAAGACCTGTCCCGATTGTAATGGTACCGGTGAGATTTCATATGCTCAAAATACAGCCTTTGGCAGATTCGTAAACGTCAGAACCTGTGAGAGATGTCAGGGTACCGGTACAATTATCGATAATCCCTGTACCCGTTGCCATGGCAAGAAAAAGATCCGCAGGATGAGAAAGATCAGCGTCAAGATACCGGCAGGAATCGATAACGATCAGGTTATTACCCTGAGAGGGGAAGGACAGTCCGGGGAAAACGGAGGTCCGACCGGTGATCTTTATGTGTATATTACTGTAAGACCCCATAAGCTCTTTAAGAGAAAAGGATATGATCTCTACTGCGAGATTCCCATAACCTTTACGCAGGCAGCCCTGGGTGCCGAAATGGAAATTCCGACCCTGGACGGTAAAATCAAGTTTCAAATACCGGAAGGGACCCAGACCGGGTCCGTTTTTCGGCTCAGAAACCGGGGGATCCAGCATTTGCGAAGTTCCAACAGGGGAGACCTCTATGTCACCGTGGTGGTGGAAGTTCCAAGAAAGCTCAGCGAGAAGCAGAAGGAACTCCTTCGGGAATTTGATGAGCTGACAAAGGATAAAGGATATGAGAACAGAAAGACTTTCTTTGATAAGATGAAGGATGTATTTGGAGTATAAAAGAAGATATTTATTTAGATTCTATATTTTAGTATACTAAAATATAGAGTCTGGTTTTTCTTTTATTAAAAAAGGAGGCAGGAAAGTGAACTGGATAGAAGTCACCATCAAAACAACCACAGAGGGGACGGATATCATTGCCCAGGTTTTTTATGAAGTGGATGTCAAAGGGGTTGTGATTGAAGACCCTGCTGATTTTGAATTGCTTCAGCGGGAAAAAGAGGATTGGGATTGTTTGGATGAATCCCTTCTGTTGAATATGGAGGAAGAGGTACTGGTGAAAGGATATCTGGTTGATGATGCCTCCTTGCATGATAAGCTTCAATATATCCGAAGCAGAGTTCAGGGACTCCTGTCCCAGGATCTGGGGTTTTCCATCGGATCGGGAGAGATTGTGCTGTCCAACGTCCGAGAAGAGGATTGGGCCAATAACTGGAAAAAGTATTTCAAGCCGCGGAAAATCGGAGAGAAGATTGTGATCAAACCTACCTGGGAAGAATACGAGAAGCAAGAGGGCGACGTGGTACTGGAGCTGGATCCGGGGATGGCCTTTGGAACCGGGACCCATGAGACGACCATTCTTTGCGTAAAGGCTTTGGAGAAATGGGCTGCATCCGGCAGGAGGATTCTGGATATAGGATGCGGAACAGGGATATTGGCAATCGCCGGCCTGCTTTTAGGAGCGGACTTTGCCACCGCAGTGGATATTGATAGCAACGCCGTCCGGATTACCCGGGAGAATGCAGCTATGAACGGAGTCGGCGATAGGATCGAAGCGATACAGGGAGACCTTTTAGACAAGGTAACAGGACAGTACGATATCGTGGTGGCCAATATCATAGCAGATGTCATTATCCATCTGTCCAAAGATGTGAAGAATTATATGAAAAAGGACGGAGTCTTTATCGCGTCAGGGATTATTCTGGATCGCTTGCAGGACGTTGAAGAGGCCTTGAAAACAGGTGGATACGATATCCTGGGCAAGGAAACCATGGGTGAGTGGGCTGTTGTGGTGAGCCGGCATGCATAGATTTTTTATCGATAAGGCACAAATAGAAAATGGAACGGCTTTCCTTGAAGGAGAGGATGTCCATCATATCAAAAAGGTGCTGCGCTTATCCGTCGGCGATTTGCTGGAGTTGTGCGACGGTCTGGGCAGCGATTACATTGCAGAGATTGAAAGCCTTCAGAAGGATCGGCTGTCAGCCAGGATAAAAGAGGTAATGCCGTCCATAGGGGAGCCGAAGGTTCGGGTGACCCTTTATCAGGGAATACCCAAGGGTCCCAAAATGGAAGTCATTATTCAAAAGTGCGTGGAACTGGGGATACACGGAATTGTTCCCCTTGAAACGGTACGCACGGTTGTCAAGCTGGAGAATCAGAAGGAAAAGGAAAAGAAAACAGCCCGATGGCAGAAAATAGCTGAAGAAGCGGCAAAGCAGAGCAAGCGGGGGATGATCCCCAGGGTATTCATGCCTGAAAGCTTCCACGACGGGGTTTCAAAGGCCCGGGGAGGCCTTAAGGTGATTCTTTGGGAGCAGGAAAAGGATATGGATTTGAAGTCCGTTCTAAAGAACTTCGGTGCCGGAGTAAAAGAGATGGATATATTGATCGGGCCTGAAGGAGGCCTTGAAGAAGAGGAGCTCCATCTGGCAAAGGAGCACGGCTGGCTCCCGGCGACGATAGGCCCGAGGATTTTAAGGACAGAGACTGCAGGCCTGGCAGTACTGTCGGCGATTATGTTTCATATGGAGGAAATGAAATGGAGCTAAGACCCAGGAAAAGGGTGGCTTTTTATACACTGGGATGCAAGGTGAACCAGTATGATACACAGGCGATGATGGAGCAGTTTTTAAAGAAGGATTACAGGGTGGTGGACTTTGAGGAAGATGCCGATGTCTATGTGATCAATACCTGTACGGTCACAAACTTAGGCGATCGAAAATCCAGGCAAATGATCCACCGAGCCCACCGAAGAAATCCGGATGCCGTGATTGCAGTGGTTGGCTGTTATGCCCAGAGGGCTTCAGAGGAAGTCCTGAGCATACCGGGTGTGAATCTGGTTTTGGGCAATCAGGAGAGAAGCCGGATTGTGGAGCTGGTAGAGGAGGTACAAAGGACCGGCGTCCCCATGAATAGGGTTGCTGACATTATGAAGGTCCGAGAATTTGAGGAGATGCCGATCGAGGATTTTGAAGGGAAGACACGGGCGGTATTGAAAATCCAGGAGGGCTGCAACCAGTTTTGTGCCTACTGCATCATTCCCTATGCCCGGGGACCGGTGCGAAGCCGGCGCCCGGAGGATGTGCAGGCAGAGGTGAAGCGGCTTGTTGACAAGGGATACCAGGAGATTGTATTAACGGGAATTCATCTGGCTTCCTATGGCTTGGATCTGGGAGAAGCAAAGCTTTTATCCCTTTTGGAGGATCTTCATGATATAGAGGGGCTCCGCAGAATTCGCCTGGGATCCCTGGAGCCGACTCTCCTTACGGATCAATTTATACAAGTGGTTAAAGGCCTGCCGAAAGTGTGCAGGCATTATCATATTTCCCTGCAAAGCGGTTGTGATGAAACCCTGAGGCGCATGAACAGGAAGTACACCACAGCAAAGTACAGGGAGATAGTCCATCACTTGAGGCAGCAGATCCCTCAGGTCGCCGTTACAACGGATATCATGGTTGGCTTCCCCGGTGAGACCGATGAGGAGTTTGAAAAGACCTACAGGTTTGTGGAGGAGATTGCATTTAGCAAGATCCACGTCTTTCAATATTCACCCCGGGCAGGGACTCCGGCGGCAAAAATGAAGCAGCAGGTTCCTTCCGAAAAGAAAGAATACAGGAGCAAAAGGCTGATCGAACTGGGGGAAACCCTGGAAAGGAAATACCTGGAACAATTTTTGGGTACAGAAGTCGAGGTGCTTTTTGAAGAGGAAGTGGAAGCATCCCCTGGGTGGGTTCAGGGGCACAGCGATCACTATATAAGGGTCATGGCCCCGGGGGAGAAAGAGCTGGAAGGCAGGATTCTGCCTGTATTCATCGAAGAAGTGGGTCAGGGCTATGCCGTCGGAAAAATAGCCAGGTGAAAACGGCTCCTGATAAACTTTCCGAATAAAGAGGATTTTTCGTATCGGCCTAGAATAATAAATAACACGCCCCTGAAACGGCATATGTGACAAACTGCACCTTTTCACCGGGGTTTTCAGGAGCTATGAACATAAAAACAAAGGATGGAGGTGAAGAATGTGGACGACTGCATCTTTTGTAAGATTATAAGAAAAGAAATCCCTTCCAAGCTCGTATATGAAGATGAGAAGGTTTTGGCTTTTCATGACATCAATCCGCAAGCTCCCGTTCATGTACTCATCATTCCGAAGGAGCATATTGCTTCATTGAATGATATAAATGAAGAGAATGCTGTTTTTTTGGCTCACATAGGCCGTTGCATATCCAAAATTGCGGACAAGCTAGGAATTTCTGAAACAGGATATCGGGTGGTGGTTAACTGCGGCAAAGACGGCGGACAGGCAGTAAATCACCTCCATTATCATTTGCTGGGTGGCAGAAGTTTATCATGGCCTCCCGGTTAATCTGGTTTTTTTATGTGTTGACACACGAAAAAACCATGAGTTATAATATACAATGTGATTTTTGATCAGTTTCCCATATTCCAGACCCCATTTTTTTTATGGTCGGATAATTGTGCTAGCGGAGGGAGGGGAAAGCAAATGTCGGAAATCAGAGTAGGGGAGAATGAATCCTTAGAAAGTGCTTTGAAGCGATTCAAACGTCAATGCGCCCGCGCCGGCGTGCTGGCTGAAGTTCGCAAGAGAGAGCATTATGAAAAGCCCAGTGTAAGACGTAAAAAGAAATCTGAGGCTGCTCGTAAGAGAAAATATTAAAGGAAGTGTAAAGAATGTCTCTCAAGGAACGTTTGCTGGAAGACATGAAGTCTGCTCTGAAGAATAAAGATACCCTGAGAAAAAATACGATTTCCATGGTGAGAGCCGCAATCCTCCAGAAGGAAAAGGATGAAAAAGTCCAGCTGGATGATGAAGGCGTGATAGGAGTTATTGCTAAGGAGGTTAAACAGCGAAAGGATTCCATTCCAGAGTTTGAAAAGGGCAATCGCCCTGATCTGGTTGAACAGCTGGAAACAGAAATTAAAATATTAATGGAATACCTTCCTCAGCAGCTAACCGAAGAAGAAATTAAAGATTTGATAACCCAGACGGTCAAAGAAGTCGGGGCTATGGGTATGAAGGATATGGGAAAAGTGATGGGGGCTTTGATGCCCAAAGTGAAGGGCAGAGCAGATGGAAAACTGGTAAACAACCTGGTGAAGCAGTATTTACAAGGATAAAAATAAGCCTGATGCATAGCATCAGGCTTTTATTATGGCCTTATGGCCGCGGATTTTCGAGCAAAAACCGGAGGACAATTATGGATTTTGATGAAAAAGTTAGATCAAAAGCAAACATATACTAGCAGCAGGAATCCACTATTTCAATGAAAAGAGGGGTGGATTATAGTATAATATACCTAAAGGCGTTTGTTTGGGGGAGGTTTGCTGATTGTGAAACGGTTTCGCACGGTTTGGACGGTGTTGCTTCTTATTTTGATCGTTTCAGGAGTCGTCGTTTCTGTTATCTATACGAAAAACGACAGACGAAAGCGGGCCTTCTCAAGCACCTTCAAAACAGTGGCGGTTTCCAGGGGGTCTGTGGAGCGGGCGGAGATGATTGCGACAAAGGCCGTTCCCCCTAAAAGAACGCCGCAGATATCAGCAAAAGAAGAGGAATCGAAAATGCTAGATCCACCGTCAGTCTCCGATTCTTTAGAAGAAAAGCCTGCGGGGATCAAGGTGATGACCTTCAATATTCATCATGGCGTCGATCTGAATGGGAAGGAGCAACTCCAGTCCTTGATCCAGGAAATCAAGGATTCAGCTGCAGAGATCATAGCTCTGCAGGAGGTTGACAAGCATATGCCCCGGTCCGGCTTTAAAGACCAGGCAAAGGAAATTGCCCAAAGCCTGGGCTTCTATTATGTCTATGGTGAAACCATCAATATCCTTGGGGTCAAATACGGCAATGCCCTCCTAAGCAGGTATCCCATATTGGAATATGAGAATATGAAGCTCCCATCGAAATCATTGGAAACAAGGGGCTTACTTAAGGCCAAACTGGATGTGGACGGGGCGGGACTTAATATTTTTACAACCCATTTGGGTTTGGATTCAGAAGAAAGAAAAATGCAGATTGCCGTGATCAACGAAGAGATCGGGACAATAGAGAAAGATTTGATTCTCATGGGCGATTTCAACGGGCAGCCCAGCAACATTGAGATGGCAGAGCTGGCTCCGGACATGGCCGATACGGCCGTTGTTCTCGGCAAGGAGCATTTGAATACCTATGCTTTTTACAGTGAGGAACCCAATACCAGGATCGATCGGATCTATATCAGCAAGGATTTGGAGGTGACGGATCATACCGTAACGGAGTCATCGGTTTCGGACCATTTGATGGTGATGGCTGTGATTTCGAAAAAAAGCGACGGCGATTGAGAAGGGTTTTTTTTGGATCTAAAGAATGATATACTTGGTTTAGGAGGATCAAAGGGCTGGCTGAAAGAGGAAGATGAACGCCGGGGGCGGAACATTTTTGCTTTTGGTATCGGCCCTTTTTTAAGCTTTAAAGGCAATCATTGATTGGAATTTTTAAAAGCTTCGATACGCTATCGGAAAATCAGGCAAAAATCGTGAACATCAATGATCCGTACAGCCGGCGGCTTCTTTAACACAAGTTTAGTTTCTGTCTGCTATAGCAAAATTGAGTGGAGGGTATTATGAAAGGAGTTCATTTTCATCTTGTAAAAAAAGCATTGGCTTTTTTCATCGCGTTTCTGCTGGGCTTTTCTCTGGTTTCCGTTTATGCAGCGGAAGATGGGCAAAGTTGCATCGTTGTGATACCGATAGAAGGGGAAATTACTCCCGCCATGGCTGAATTTGTCAAGGACAAGATGGAATTGGCCTCCATAGAGCAGGCCGAGGGAATCTTGATAGAGATGGATACCCTGGGCGGCAGGGTCGATTCAGCCATTGAGATGAAGGAGGCCATTTTGCGCTCCAGGGTGCCCGTAGCAGTATACATTAAAGAAAAGGCCATTTCGGCCGGAGCCCTCATAGCAATCGCTTCAAAAACCATTATCATGGCGCCCGGTTCTGCCATCGGGGACGCTGAGCCCATTCCCCTCACCGAAAAAAATTTGGCCTTTGTCCGAAGTGAATTTAGAAGAACGGCGGAGTATCACGGCAGGGATACGCGGATTGCAGAGGCGATGGTGGACAAATCCATTGATTTGCCGGATCTGGCACCCAGTGGCAGGCTTTTAACCATGACAGCCCTTGAAGCAAAGGAAAAGGGATATGCAGAGGCCATTTTGGGCGACAGGCAGGAGGTGCTTCAATTTCTCGGATGGGAAGGAGCCCGGGTCATTGAGACGGAACTCGATTTTAAAATGAAGATTGCCCAGTTTCTAACCCAATCCCAGGTTGCATCCCTGCTTCTTACCATCGGAATGATCGCGTTAGTAATAGAATTTTTCACCCAGGGGTTTGGCCTGGCGGGAATTGTGGGGATCCTCTGTTACCTGCTGTATTTTGGCGGAGCTTTTTTGGCCGGCCATACGGAGTGGTGGTCCATTGGACTGTTTCTGATCGGCTTCGGCCTCCTGGTGGCGGAAATGGCGGCGCCGGGCTTTGGAATTTTGGGCATCGGCGGCATTGCCGCCATGATAGCGGGACTGGTATTTGCGGCTCCCGATCCGCTTTCGGGCTTGATGACCGTAGGACTGGCCTTTGTCCTGACATTGGTTGCGATTCCTCTCCTCTACAAAATCCTGGGCGGACCGAAAGCCTTTCAGCGTTTGGTATTGGAGGAGAGCCTAACCGCCGATAAAGGCTATGTCGGTGTGCAAAACTATGAGGAACTGCTTGGAAAAATCGGGACGGTTGCGACCACCCTTCGGCCCTCGGGGAGTGTTGACATAGACGGAAAGAGATTTGATGTGGTGTCAGAAGGGGAATATATCATGCCGGGTGTCCGCGTGAAAGTTGTCCGGGTGGAAGGATCGCGGATTATCGTTGCAAAAGCATAGAAAAGCGGTTGGAACGGTTGAATCCGGGCTCGTATTGTGATATCATGGTAAATAATGTTATCCACAGGAAAGATACCGGTTTTAGGTGAGCGGTTTTCCCTTGCCGATGATCGGTAATCCATTCTATGAGAAAAGGAGTTGAGGATATGGAACCTATTATCGGATTATTGTTGCTGGTGATTGTAATTCTTGTAGCCCTATCGATTATTTTAACCTTCGTGCCCCTGGGCTTGTGGATCTCTGCCCTGGCAGCCGGTGTTCGAATCGGCATATTCAATTTAATCGGTATGCGGCTCCGGAGGGTGATTCCTTCCAGGATCGTCAACCCCCTCATCAAGGCCACGAAAGCCGGCATACCCGTCAGCGTGGATAAACTGGAGGCCCATTACCTGGCAGGCGGGAATGTGGACAGAGTGGTCAATGCCCTGATAGCCGCCCAGAGGGCCAATATCCCGCTGGAGTTTGAAAGGGCCGCCGCCATCGATCTGGCCGGTCGCGATGTACTGGAAGCCGTTCAGATGACCGTAAACCCCAAGGTGATTGAAACGCCCAAGGTTTCCGCAGTTGCCAAGGACGGCATTGAGGTCATCGTAAAGGCCCGGGTAACGGTACGGGCTGATATCGACAGGCTGGTAGGAGGCGCAGGGGAAGAAACCATCCTTGCCCGTGTGGGCGAAGGAATAGTTACCACCGTTGGCTCTTCAACTTCCCATAAGGATGTATTGGAGAATCCGGACAACATCTCCCGGGTGGTTCTCAGCAAGAGCTTGCATGCCGGTACCGCCTTTGAAATCCTGTCCATCGATATCGCCGATGTGGATGTGGGCAGAAACATCGGTGCCCAGCTGCAGACCGATCAGGCCGAGGCCGATAAGCGGGTTTCTCAGGCAAAAGCTGAGGAAAGGCGCGCCATGGCTGTAGCCAGGGAGCAGGAGATGCTGGCAGCCGTCCAGGAAATGAGGGCCAAGGTCGTGGAAGCGGAGGCAGAGATTCCGAAAGCCATCGCAGCCGCCCTTCGGGAAGGAAAACTGGGCGTTTTGGATTATTACAATATGAAAAATATCATTGCCGATACCCAGATGAGAGAATCCATCTCCAGGCTCGGCAAAGCTGGCAAAGAGGATGAGAATTCAAAACATGGGAAATAAGGCCTGCCCCCGGGAGGTGGTAGATAAGTGGAACTTGTAATCCTCTTTATCATCATCGCTATCGTTTCAAATGTTTTTAAAGCCATTGGAAACAGTCAGCCGAGCGGACCCCGGCAGGCTGTTCCAAGGCCTGAACAACAGATGAAACCAAACGTAGAGCATTCTCAAAATAGGCAGAGCAGTTTATCCGGTATGGGGAACGGGATTCCTGAAAAATGGAGGAAGGCTTCAGAGCCTTCTGAAGGTCCCGTTGAAAGGAAAGAGCTCAAAGATTTTGCAGCCGTCTCCCAGGAAGCATCGGAATCCGCTTCCCAAGTTGTGTCATCAAATGCTTTTCAGGAGCCGTCCAGGGCTTCCGCCAATGGGCTGCAGCTTCAATTCACATCGGATAAAATATTAGAGGCCGTCATTTTATCTGAAATCCTGCAGCCTCCATTATCAAAAAGAAGATAACAGGAGATGGGTTATGGAATTTAAGTTAAAACCGGATTATGAAAAGGTCAAGGAACGTTATGATGCATTTTGGCACAGGGAGATCATCGATAGGCCGCCGGTCAGCATAATTCTCCCTGCAGAAAAGATAAAGCCCCTTCCCCAAAAAAAATACAAAAGCCAGGAGGAGCGGTGGCTGGACGTCGATTTCCGGGCTGAATGCCTGGCAATTGAAATGGAAAACAGGGTTTATTATGCAGACGCCCTGCCTGTGGCCTGGCCCAATATGGGGCCGGAGATTTTCAGTGCCTGGTGCGGGTGCGGATATGAATTCGGCGAGCATACCACCTGGAGCATCCCCTGTATCCACGACTGGGAAACCGATGCGGATAAAGCCGTATTTAATGAAGAACATCCTCTGTTTAAGGCTACCGTTGAGTTTACAAAGAGGCTTCTGGAATACGGCAGGGGGAATTTTATTGTAGGCCTTACGGACTTTCATCCCGGAGGGGATCATCTGGCAGCCCTGCGGGACCCTCAAAACCTGGCTATTGATATGATAGAGAATCTGGACCATGTCAAAGCCAAGCTAGAGAGCGCAGAAAAAGAGTATTTTCACGTGTATGATATTTTCTATAATATGCTGAGAGCCGAGGGGATGCCCATTACATCCTGGCTGCCCCTTATTCACGACGGGCGCTTTTACATACCGTCCAACGATTTTTCCTGCATGATCAGCAAGGAGATGTTTGATGACGTATTTCTCCCCGGCATTATTCGCGAGTGTCAGTTCTACGAAAGATCCATCTACCACCTGGATGGGCCCGGGGCTTTGAGGCATCTGGATTCCCTTCTGGAGATCAAGGAACTGGATGCAATTCAATGGGTTTGCGGAGCAGGGAATGAGGGATACGCCAAATGGGTAAAGGTTTATCAAAAGATCCAAAATGCCGGAAAGGCTATTGAGCTGAATGTTCATTTAAATGAGCTTTCTATGGTGTTTGAGACCCTGAGGCCGGAAGGGGTATGGTTCTCTGCCATCTATGGTATCAAAGATAAGGAAACGGCAGATGAGGTATTAAAGCGAATTGCCAAGTGGTCTTAACGGAATGTAGGCTGAAGAAAGAGCCTTTCTTTCAAAATTGATTTCACTGTCAAAACTAGAATGGGATAACCATTCTAGTTTTTTCTTTTGGCGCATATAGATGGAATAACGGAGGGAGTGTTATGAGAAAAAAAAGGCTGGAAGACATGAAATCGATGGTATCTGAACTGTTTGAACTTCCCAAGGAGATCACATTGAATCTGCCAAAGATCACGATGATCGGAAATAATCAGATGCTGGTGGAAAACCACAAGGGAATTATTGAGTATACACCCGAAAGGATCAGGGTCAATTCTACCATCGGGGTTATCCGCATGGAGGGGAAAAAGCTCAATCTTAGAAATATTGCGGCAGAGGATATCATGATCAGCGGTGAGATTGCATCCATAGAGTTCCTATAAGCTTATTAAGAAATGACTGCAGTAAGGGGGGAAGTTTTTTGCTGGTATTTCGGATATGGAGTTATATCGTCGGCTATCTTTTGATCAAGGTAGAGGGCTTGTCCCTTGAGAAGTTTATCAACCTGACGATCAGCAAGGGAATTTATCTCTGGAAAATCGATCGAACGGCCTATACATCCTTACGGGCCTATATCAATATTCGTGATTTTCCAAAACTTCGTCCCATACTGCGTACCGTACGGTGCAGGGTTAAAATCCTTGAAAAACGGGGCCTCCCGTTTTTCATTTTTCGATTCAAACACCGAAAAATGCTCATAGCCGGCATGGTTTTGTTCCTGGTGCTGCTATACTCCGTGTCCTCCTTTGTGTGGACCGTTGAGGTAGAAGGGAATGAAAGGCTGGACTCCCGGGTGATTGTCCGCTTTCTTGAGAAAAACGGGATAAAGCCGGGAGTATGGAAGGGAAATATCGATATCAATAAAGTAGAAAACAGGATGATGATCGATATTCCGGAGCTTGCGTGGATCGGAATAGAGATCAGAGGTACGAAAGCCATCGCCCGTGTCGTGGAAGCCGTATTGCCTCCAAAGGTCATTCAAAAGGATACCCCCTGCAATATTATAGCTGCAAAGGACGGAATCATCAGCAGGATGATCGTACTGGACGGACAGGCGAAGGTGAAAGTCGGACAGACGGTGAAAAAAGGCCAATTGCTGGTAAGCGGTATCATTGAACATCCGGACACGGGAAGCGTTCGATACGTGCATGCGATGGCCCAGATTATAGCCAGAACATGGTATGAGGGCAGGGGAAAAGCTTTTCCGGACCAGGTGAAGGTCAAGAGAACCGGAAGGAAGGTGGTATGCAAATATCTGGAGCTTGGCAACCGGCAGATAGAATATCACCGGGAAGAAATTCCTTTTGACAAATATGAAGTGGAAGAAAAAAGGGAGCCCGTTCTCGGAAAGGGCAGCCTGCTGCCAATGAACTACCTGATTCGGGAATTTTATGAAGTTGTTGATATGTCTGAGGAAGAGCGGATGGCTCTTTTAAGGAAAATGGCTGAGAAAAGGGCCTTAGAAGATCTCAGCAAAAAAATTCCACCCGGTGCGAAAATCATTGACAAAACAATGAAATACGATATGATAGAGGGAGAGGGGCTACGTGTGATTATCTATGCGGAAATCCTAGAAGATATCGCATTACAAGAAAAAATTTCTGCACCTGAAAACGCAAACCAGACACCACCCATTGCTCCGGATGAGCGATAGCAAGTTTGTGAAAGAGCTCCTCAGAAGACAATGAAATAATCAATCAGCATTTGGGATGAGAATGGCAGGTTTTTAGGTGATTACCGGGAGGAACTAAAGTTTGAGCGACGTATTGAAAGAGCAAATCATCGATATTGACAGCATGGAAGTTTTAATGGCCCTTTTTGGGAATTTTGATGAGAATATAAAGATCATTGAAGAAGAAGTGGGAGTCCATGTCATCGCACGGGAAACGCAGCTTCAGCTTGTAGGGTCTAAAGAACAGGTTGAACTTGCTTCTATAGTTATCAATAAACTGCTGGATAGGATCAAAAAAGGGGACGCTATAGACAAAAACCATGTCCGGTATTCGATCCAGCTGGCATCAGAGGGTCGAGAAGAGCTGATAGAGGAAATCATGGCCGATGTGATCTGTATCAATCACAAGGGCAAACAGATCAAATGCAAAACCCTGGGCCAGAAAAGATATGTAAGAGCCATTGCTCAAAATGACATTGTATTTGGCATTGGACCTGCCGGGACCGGGAAAACCTATTTGGCCATGGCCATGGCAGTAACGGCCTACAAGAACAAGGAAGTGAGCCGAATCATTCTCACGAGGCCTGCGGTAGAAGCCGGCGAAAAGCTGGGTTTTCTGCCGGGTGATCTGCAGAACAAGGTAGATCCCTATCTTAGGCCTCTTTATGATGCACTCTATGATTTACTGGGATTGGAAGTGTATCAGCGCCTGATAGAAAAAGGGGTTATCGAAGTGGCTCCCCTGGCTTATATGAGGGGAAGAACCCTGGATGATTCCTATATTATCCTGGATGAAGCCCAGAATACGACTTCCGAGCAAATGAAAATGTTCTTAACCCGTCTTGGCGTCGGCTCCAAAGCGATCATAACCGGGGATGTCACCCAGATTGACCTGCCCCGGGGAAAAAAGTCCGGATTGGTGGAAGCATCGCGGGTACTGAAGGATATTGAAGGCATTGAATTTGTATATTTGACCCACAAGGACGTAGTGCGGCACGAATTGGTGATGAAGATTATCCGTGCCTATGATCGATACAGTCAATTACGGAAGGCCAAGGACGAGGAAACAGAGGAGGAAGTTTGATGAACCAAACTGCCCTTAGAAGCGGCAAGCCCACAAGAATAGCCTCCGGGATTTCTTTTTTTAGAAATCCTGTGGTCATTGATGTGTTCATCGCAGTTGTTACCTATGTTTTAGTCCTGGCTATGGTGCTCACTGCGGTATCACCCAAGAGATACCAGTTGAAGGCCGGTGATATTGCCCAGGAGGCCATCAAGGCTCCCAGGGATGTGGAGGACAAGCTGGAGACCCAGGCGAGGATCGAGCAGGCGGTGAAGAATGTCCCGGCCATTTACCGCATGGATATGAGCATCACAGAAGACGTTCTGAATAATTTGGAGGAAGTTTTCGGCGGCATTAAAGAGCTCCGCCAGAAGGCGGAGCAAATGTTAAAAGAACAAAAAAGCAGGCAGGACGGGGAAACGGGCGTAGAGTTAACCCTTGAAGATATTGTAGATCCATCGTTTTTATCCCAGAACATCCGGGATTTCCCCCTGGAGCTGTCAAAGGAAGACCTGGTCACGGGGATTACTGCCGATAAGGCCCAGATAGAGCAGCTCCATACCCTCTTGAGGGATGTGCTCAGTGAACTGCTGGATTACGGCATCAAAGAGGAAAACCTGCTGATGGCCAAAAACACGATCCGGGAGGAAATTCAGGAACTGCCCGTATCCAATGAAGTGAAATTTCTTGGGAACACCATCGGGGTATCCCTTGTAAGAGTCAATATGAAATATGATGAAGAAGCGACCGAACTGGAAAGAACCTATGCCGCAAACCAGGTGGAGAGGGTGATATACAAGAAAGGCCAGCATATTGTGGAAGCCGGCCAGCCCGTTACTGAAAACCAAATCGCCCTTTTAAGGGAATTAGGCCTCTTAAAGGACGACCAGCTGGATTTGCCCATGGTAATCGGCATAGGCATTATGATTTTGGCCGTTGAAGTGTTGATCATTCTGTATATGGTCTATTTTGAACGGGAACTTCTAAAGCAGTACTCCATGCTCATTATGATCAGCATGATTTTTTGTTCGGTCATTGGCATTGCTTTGGTCACTTCCCGGTTACATCCCTATCTGGTACCTACAGCCATGGCGGCGATCCTTTTGGCGGTATTGCTGCAATCGAGGATTTCCGTGATTATAAATATTGCCATATCCATGATTGTGGGGATCACCCTTGGAAATCACCTGGGTTTGATTCTGATGTCCTTGCTGGGGGGCATGGTGGGAATCTGTATGGTTTCCAAACCTCAGCAGCGCAACACTTTGATCTTTGCGGGAATTGCGGTAAGCTTTGTCAATATAGCGGTGATTACAGGATTTGAGCTGGTATCCTCCGGCGGCTGGTGGCAGTCTTTTCTCACCTCCCTGTGGGGTGTCGGAAGCGGGATGCTTGCATCGGTGCTGGCTATCGGTACCCTGCCTATCTGGGAGCATTTTTTCAAGATCATCACTCCGATCAAGCTGGTGGAGATCAGCAATCCCAATCAACCCCTGTTAAAGCGCTTGCTCATGGAGGCTCCGGGGACTTATCACCACAGCATCATTGTTGCCAATTTGGCGGAAAGCGCTGCAGACGCCATTGGAGCCAATGGCTTGCTTGCACGGGTTGGAGCCTATTATCATGATGTGGGGAAATTAAAGAGGCCTTACTTTTTCAGGGAAAATCAGCTGGCCCGCGACAATCCCCACGATAAGATGAATCCCACTTTAAGTACCCATATCATAACCAGCCACGTCAAGGATGGAGTGGAACTGGCCAAGCAGTATAAGGTGCCGGAAGTCATACAGCGCTTTATTCAAGAACACCACGGAACCACGCCCGTCATTTACTTCTATCACAAGGCGAAAAGCGAGGCAGGCGGCAGGGAAGTAAAGCTGGATGATTTTAGATACCAGGGACCGCGTCCGGGAACACGGGAGATCGCAATTGTGATGATGGCCGATACCGTGGAAGCGGCATCACGGGCTTTGCCGGATCCCAGCCCGGGCAAGCTGGAAGGGCTCATAAGAAAGCTGATCAAGGATAAACTAGAGGATGGACAGCTGGATGAATGTGATTTGACCCTTAAAGATCTGGACTCCATTGCAAAGGCCTTCAGTGGAGTCATGAGCGGTATATATCACCAAAGGGTTCAATACCCTGAAGTGAATCTCAAGGATGAAAAAGGAGAAGAACAGCATGACACTGCTGATTGATAATCAACAAACTGAGGTAGCATTTACCCAGGATATACAGAAGCTGCTGGAAGCCTGTGCCGAGAAAGCACTGGCTGTAAAGAAGATCGATTTTCCCGTGGAGATAAGCGTGGTCCTGGTGAATAATGAAGAGATTCGCCGGGTGAATCGGGAATTTCGGGGAATTGACAGGGCTACGGATGTTTTATCCTTCCCCATGCTGGAGTTTGACGGGGATGAAGCGGAATTCTCTCTGCAGGATTTCGAATTGGAAACCGATCCTGAAAGCCAGGAGGTCGTTTTGGGCGATATTGTGATTTCCCTGGAGAAGGCAAGGGAACAGGCCATAGAGTATGGTCACAGCTTTGAGAGGGAACTTGGTTTTCTGATGGTCCACGGGATGCTCCACTTGCTGGGCCATGATCATGAAAGGGAAGAGGATGCCCGAGTCATGAGAAAGCTGGAGGAAGAAATACTGGCATCCCTTTCCCTTGTACGTGAATAGAGGATAAAAGAGAAAGCCGGATTAACATACAATGGGTTCATTGTATGTTAATCCATTTTAGGGAACGATCATCATGAAGATGCGCAAATTGATGGACAGTTTCAACAATGCGATCGAAGGCCTTTTTTATGCCGTAAGGACCCAGCGCAATATGAGGATCCATATTGCCATTGCCCTGTGTACTCTTGCTGCTGCCATTTTCGCCGGGGTTACAAGGGAAGAGGCCCTTTTGCTTTTCATGACGATAAGCTTTGTGATCGCGGCCGAGATGCTGAATACCGCGATAGAGGCGATCGTGGATAAGGTGAGCCCGGAATACCATCCACTGGCTGCCGTGGCAAAAAATGTAGCGGCAGGGGCTGTGCTGATCAGCGCCCTCAATGCAGTTGTTGTGGGATATCTTGTTTTCTATGAAAAGATCAGGCAAATCAGCCTGTTTACCCTGGAGCGCATAAAAGTCATACCGATCCATGGGACTGTAATCAGCTTGATTTTTGTTTTGTTCATCGTATTGTTTATAAAAGCCTTAGGGGGAAGGGGAAGCTTATTGAGGGGAGGCATGCCCAGCGGCCACAGCGCCCTCGGAGCTTCCTTGTTTGTATCGATTTCACTCCTGAGCGGGGATGCCTTGATTGCAGCCCTGGCTGCAGGGATGGTCCTTCTTGTCTTTCACAGCAGGGCAGAGGCCGGGGTACATACTCTATACGAAATTGTGATTGGCGCTGTGCTGGGAACACTGGTTACTTTCCTGTTATTCCAGCTTTTTTGGCTTTAGGAGGTGAAAAAAGCTCCCGGGCGGCAAAGGGGTTCGATGTTTCTTTGATGCCGCCTGAGAGTATACACGTATGGATATAGGGAAATTGATAGAAATGGCTTTGGCTGTACGGCAGAATGCCTATGTGCCCTATTCCGGTTTTCGCGTCGGTGCCGCTCTGTTAACCGGAAAAGGCAAGGTCTACACCGGGTGCAATGTAGAAAACGCCAGCTATGGGGCTACCTGCTGTGCGGAGCGAACCGCCGTATTCAAAGCCGTCTCTGAAGGAGAAGTTGAGTTTAAGGCAATTGCCGTCGCCTCAGATTCCGAGGAATTGACTTTCCCCTGTGGGATTTGCAGGCAGGTGCTGGCGGAGTTTAAGATCCCCAGGATCATAGCGGCAAATAAGCGCGGAGAATACAGGGAATTTGACCTGAAGGAACTTTTGCCCTACGCATTTGCCAAGGATGCTTTATCTTCTAAGAAGTTCGAGTAACTGGGAGGCAAGAGATATGAAAGAAAATTATCGTTCCGGCTTTGTAGCCATCATCGGCCGTCCAAATGTCGGGAAGTCCACTTTGATGAATGCCATGATCGGTGAGAAAATTGCGATCATCTCGGACAAACCACAAACGACGAGAAATCGCATTCAGTGTGTTCTTACCCGCCCGGATTATCAATTGATTTTTTTGGATACGTCCGGAATACATAAACCGAAGAATAAGCTGGGGGAGTATATGGTACAGACCGCCCGTTCCTCCCTGGAAGAAGTAGATGCGGTCCTCTTTGTTGTAGACGTGGCAGAGGGGGTTGGAGCCGGAGATAAGTTTATACTGGAATCTTTGAAAGATTTGGATACCCCTGTTATACTTGTGGCAAACAAGGTGGACCGGGCCTCAAAGGCCAAGGTGGATGAAGAGCTTGATGCGTTTACGGCCATGGGCCGTTTCAGCGATGTTATAAGGGTATCGGCATTGAACGGAACGAATATTCCTGAACTGGAAAAGCTAATTGTATCCTATATGCCGGAAGGCCCTCAATATTATCCGGATGATATGATTACCGACCAGCCCGAGAGGGTGATCATTGCTGAACTGATTCGTGAAAAAGCCCTGGAGCTTTTGAAGGATGAGGTACCCCATGGGATCGGAGTTGAGGTCATGAAAATGGAGGAACGCAGCGGAAAAGATCTACTGGATATCCATGCCACCATCTATTGTGAAAAGAAGTCCCACAAAGCCATTGTGATTGGAAAGGGCGGCAAAATGCTTAAAGAAATAGGCCAAAGGGCACGCCAGGACATCGAGAAGCTGCTTGGAACCCATGTTTATATGGAACTCTGGATCAAGGTCAAGGAGGATTGGAGAAACAATTCATCCATGCTAAAAACTTTGGGATATGAGTGATTGACAAATCGACAATTTCCTCGTAATCTATTAGATGGATTTTTTATTTAAAACTGTAATTCCGATTGGATGATTGACGGAGGTGGTAGAGCGTGGACGCAGACCCTGGTAATTTTAGTAGGCATCATCGATATACAAAGGGAGAGTCCAGCCCTATCATCTTTGCGATGCTGGGAGGACCTCCGAAAATGAAATAGGAGGTTTGATACATGACAAAAGAAGAGATCCAACAGCAAATCATCCAATGGCTCCAGGAAGAGGATTCCCAATCTTTGCAGACGTTGCTGACTGAAATGCTGCCGGAGGACATCGTAGATGTCTTCTATGAACTGAAGAAAAGCCAGAGAAAGAAATTGTTTATCCTCTTACCCGGAGAGATCGCCGCAGAGGTATTGAACCGAATGGAGCCTGAAGACTTTGAAGAGCTCCTGGGATATTTGAATCCGGATCAAACGTCGGAAGTATTGGAGGAAATGTCTTCCGATGATGTGGTTGATATACTGGGAGAGCTGCCGAAGGAAAAGCAGTCTGCCATTTTGAATTTAATGGATGAAGAGGGAGCCAGAGAAGTTCGAGAGCTTTTAGGCTATGAGGAAGATACCGCCGGCGGCATCATGACAAAGGATTTCATTGCCTTAAGCAAGGACCTTACTGTCGAAGAAGCCATCGGAGAGCTGAGACGGCAAGCCCCTGATGCAGAAACCATCTACTATATATATGTTGTTGACCATAACGGCACTTTGGTGGGAGTCGTTTCCTTAAGGGAGCTGATCATCGCCAGAGCGGATGAGCGCATTGAAAATATCATGCGGGAAAAGGTGGTCAGCGTCCGGGTCGACACGGATCAGGAAGAGGTCGCCAGGCAGGTATCCAAATATGGTTTTTTGGCTATTCCCGTAGTGGATTTTCAAAACAGAATTATCGGTATTGTAACGGTGGATGATGTATTCGAAGTTATTGAAGAGGAGACGTCGGAGGACATTGCCCGTATTGCCGGTACGGTTGAGGAGATGGATTTCGAGGAGGAGAATGTGGCAAAGAGGTTGCATTCCTCCGTCCGTTCCAGGCTCCCCTGGCTCATTATCACTTTGTTTGGAGGCCTGGTTTCAAGCAGCATTATACGCAACTATGAAGGCCTTCTTCAACAGGAGGCCATACTGGCCGCCTTTATGCCGCTGCTCACGGGAATGGGGGGAAATGTAGGAACCCAATCCTCCACACTGACGGTAAGGGCCCTGGCCACAGGCCAGTTGAAAAGCTCTCAGGCCCTGAAAAATATTCTGCAGGAAGGCCTGGTTGGCCTGTTGATGGGCGCAATTTGCGGCCTGTTGATATTCGGAGCAACGGTATGGATCGGAGGAACGGGAATCATAGGGGCGCTGGTTGCCTTTGCCCTCTGTGCCAATATGATAACGGCTGCGACCATTGGGACGTTGGTTCCCCTGGTATTCAAAAAGATCGGTGTAGATCCGGCGGTTGCTTCGGCTCCTTTTATCAGCACCACCATTGATGCGACGGGATTAACCATTTACTTCGGCTTGGTCACAGTTTTGCTCCGGAGTTTTACTTAATTTTCCGCTGAGATTTTTCCTTTGAAATTATTTGACAAAACGGATGAAATTGTATCGGATAGACTCGAAACAGAGCGGAGAATCTAAAATTAGAGTATTTTTTCTACTTTGCCACACAGTCACTCAAGGAGGCTTCTGATATGACAGAAGATTTAGTATGGCGAATGTTCGAGAAAACCGGTTCGATTTCGAGTTATCTGTTCTATAAGGCCCTTTGTCAGATCGATGATGAAACAGCGGATCCCGATGTTCGTGAAGAAAAAAACTTAAAGAAAGGCAAAGCGATGCCCCAATAGGGGCCGGTTTATGATGTATCAGTTGTTTGGAAGGTGCACAGATGGGTATTGTAAATACGCAGGCCATTGTCCTGCGCTATACCGATTTTAAAGAAGCGGACAGAGTACTGACTTTATTCTCACCGAATTTGGGTAAACTTCAAGCGGTTGCCCGGGGATGCAGAAGGCCCAAAAGCCGGCTTTTGGCTGCTACCCAGCTTTTCTGCTACGGCGACTATATTTTATACAAAGGCACAGACATGTATATCGTATCCCAGGCCGATGTAAAGCAGTCCTTTTATGAAATTCGGAATGATGTGGAGAAATTTGCTTATGCCACCTATCTATTGAACTTGACGGAAGAGGCGGTCAATGCCGGTGAAGGAAACCCCCGCCTCTTTTATCTTCTTCTGCATATGCTGAATTATTTGTGCTATTCTGATATGAACCCCGACGACATGATTCACATCTTTGAGATCAAGCTCATAGATTTACTGGGTTACCGTCCACTGTTGTCGAATTGTATCAAATGCGGAGGGGAGCTAAAGAGGAAAGTTCAATTCGACTTTGATGAAGGCGGGGTCGTTTGCTCAAACTGTTATAAACTGAATAATAATGGATACACTATCCAAATGGGAACCCTTCGAACAATGGAAAAGGTTCTGGATATGGATGTGAGACGGATGAATGTCTTGAAGTTTCCCCAGGAAGTCCGCAAAGAGCTGGACGAGGTTTTGCACCGATATCTGGAAATCAGATTGGATAAGCGCTTAAAATCCAGATTTTTTATCGAACAGATGAAGCAAAAAAAGGAATGAAGGGGTGATTGGATTTCGTGTCATTTTTTGACCGGCGGAACCTGCTTTTTATCTAAAATATAAAAAAAATCAACAAAATATTGACCGTAGGCAAGAAATTGGGTAATATAGATAAGGTAAGGTTTTCAGACCTTTCTTTACT
>Ga0134092_1001320_pt1 | contig 22081 bp, 16 predicted proteins | sample 3_6taG_FD_94454 | JGI IMG/M metagenome (GOLD analysis project Ga0134092, IMG submission 94454) | Switchgrass degrading microbial communities from high solid loading bioreactors in New Hampshire, USA - 3_6_20_6_A3 metaG | ecosystem: Engineered > Bioreactor > Semi-continuous > Anaerobic >... | reverse complement strand
AATATTAATATTGTGGAGGCGAATTAAATGGAGCTATGGTTTACGGAACAACACACAGACAATGCAAAGTTTTCCTTCAAGGTGGACAAGCAGCTGGTAAGTGTTAAAAGCGAATACCAGAGAATTGACGTTTTTGATACATATGAATTCGGGAGGGTTCTTGTCCTTGACGGGATTTTGATGCTCACCGAGAAGGACGAATTTATTTACCATGAGATGATTACCCATATTCCGATGGCAGTAAATCCCGATATAAAAAAAGTACTTGTAATCGGTGCAGGTGATGGAGGAACCATCAGGGAGCTCACCCGTTATCCCGGGATTGAACGGATTGATATGGCCGAGATAGACAAGCTTGTTGTTGATGTTTGCAGGGAATACCTGCCCCAGACTGCTTCAAGGCTATCGGATGAGAGAGTGAATATATATTTTGAAGACGGTTTGAAATTCGTCAGGACAAAGAATAATGAATATGATTTGATTATCGTTGATTCAACTGATCCCTTCGGGCCCGGGGAAGGACTTTTCACAAGGGAATTTTACGGTAATTGCTTCAAGGCCCTGAAAGATAACGGGATACTTGTAAACCAGCATGAAAGCCCGTACTATGAAAATGACGCCAGGGCATTGGTTAAGGCTCATAAAAATATAAAAGCCATTTTCCCCATAAGCATGCTGTACCAGGCAAATATTCCGACTTACCCGTCGGGATACTGGATGTTTGGGTTTGCTTCAAAAAAATATCATCCTGTTCATGATTTGGATGAAGACAGGTGGAACCGATTGGGAATAAATACGAGATACTATAATACCGAACTGCATAAGGGATGTTTTGCCTTGCCAAACTATGTTAAGGAACTGCTGGGCCAAAAATGAACGGGATGAATGAAAAGCCTAGTAAAGAAACATAAGAAAAGATATCTTGGGTAGAAAACTTGGGTAAAGAAAATAAGGAAAATATGAGCAAAGAAAATATGAAAAAAACAGACATGAATAAAAATACTCATACTTTTATTGGCTGTGACAGTGAATACGAGGACAGCAAGGTCGTAATTTTCGGGGCTCCTTTTGACAGTACAACCTCCTACCGCCCGGGAGCCAGATTTGCCAGTTCAGCCGTAAGAAACGAGAGCTACGGAATAGAAACCTACAGCCCATACCTGGACCGGGATTTGTCCGATATTTGCGTTTTTGACGGCGGAGACCTGGAACTTCCTTTCGGGAATACCGAAAGGGCACTCAAGGACATAGAAGAGTATGTATCAAAAATCATGGCAGACGGGAAAAAACCCTTCATGATTGGCGGAGAGCACCTTGTGACTCTTGGAGCCGTAAGGGCGGCAGTAAAAAGGTATCCCGGTTTGCATATTATTCATTTTGACGCCCATGCGGATTTGAGGGATGACTACCTTGGGGAGAAGTTATCCCATGCAACCGTAATGCGGAGATGCTGGGAATTAGTCGGTGACGGCAGAATATACCAGTTTGGCATCAGGAGCGTCGATCGGGAGGAATTCCGCTGGGCAGAAGGCCATGTGATAATGTATAAGTTTGACTTAAGCGGGATTGGGGAGGTTATAGAAAAGCTTCATAATAAACCCGTTTATTTAACCATTGATCTTGATGTTCTTGACCCCTCCGTATTTCCCGGGACAGGTACGCCCGAGGCAGGGGGTGTCAGTTTCCGGGAACTGCAGTCTGCAATTGGAAAGGTGTCGAGGCTGAATATTATCGGAGCCGATATGAACGAGCTGTCCCCGATATACGACCAGAGCGGGGCTTCAACGGCCCTGGCCTGCAAACTGGTGCGGGAAATCCTCCTGCAGATTTATTAGCTTTAAAGGGCAGAACAGCAGGATATAAAGGACAGGATATATTTGAAGGAGGAACGGATGAAGTTAAGGAAGAGAAGGATAGTTGAAGGCAAGTAAGGATGAAGGTAAGTATGAATAAGTAAATATTGAATGAAGGATAAGGAGAAAAGAATAAGGCTAAAACAGGTAAAAGAATGGACAAGTAAAAACTGAAACAAGATAAATAAAGGAAAGAAAAGATAAAGGATAATTGAAGAAAGTATATATGAATAAATAAATAAATAAAAGAGAAAAAGCTGATTAAAGACAAAAGGAATAAATAAGGATAATTAAGAAAAGGAGGAATGGCGGAAATGGGTAAAGCCTTAATCATCGGTGCAGGAGGAGTGGGAAACGTTGTTGCTCATAAATGCTGCCAAAACCACGAGGTTTTCGAAGAGATTTGCATAGCAAGCAGGACAATATCAAAATGCGAAGCACTGAAGAAGAAACTTGAAGGCGGAAAAACAAAGGTTACGACCGCCCAGGTAAATGCGGATAATACTGATGAAGTGATTGACCTGATTAATAAGTTCAAGCCTGATATTGTTATTAATGTGGCCCTTCCGTACCAGGACCTGTCGATAATGGAGGCTTGCCTTGCCACGAAGGTGCATTATCTTGACACGGCAAATTATGAGCCCCCGGACACTGCTAAGTTCGAATATAAATGGCAGTGGGCCTACAGGGAAAAATACGAGAAAGCTGGTATTACAGCAGTCCTCGGCTGCGGCTTTGACCCCGGGGTAACCGGCGTGTTTTCGGCTTATGCCCAGAAACACCACTTTGATGAAATTCATTACATTGACATTCTTGATGCAAATGCAGGGAACCATGGATACCCCTTTGCTACAAATTTCAATCCTGAAATAAATATCCGTGAAGTTACTGCTAAAGGCAGGTACTACGAGAACGGGAAGTTTATTGAAACAGAACCCTTGGAGATAAAAAGGGTGTACAATTTCCCTGAAATAGGAGAAAAGGATATCTACCTGCTTTACCATGAGGAACTGGAATCACTGGCAATCAACATCAAGGGAGTAAAAAGGATAAGGTTCTGGATGACGTTTTCCCAGGAATACCTTACACATCTCAGGGTTCTGCAGAACGTGGGCATGACATCAATTGAGCCTATTGAATTTGAAGGCAAGAAGATAGTTCCCCTGCAGTTCCTGAAAGCAGTGCTCCCTGACCCTGCAACACTGGGGCCCAGGACAAAGGGAAAGACTAATATTGGTTGCATTTATCAGGGAATAAAGGACGGTAAGCCAAAGAATTATTATATATACAACGTCTGCGACCACGAAGAATGCTACAGGGAAGTTGGTTCACAGGCTGTTTCCTACACAACGGGCGTACCGGCGATGATAGGTGCAATGATGGTTATAACCGGAAAATGGAGAAGGCCGGGCGTATATAATGTCGAAGAGTTTGATCCCGATCCTTTTATGGATGCATTGAACAAGTTCGGCCTGCCCTGGAAAGAAGATTTCAATCCCCGGCTTGTTGACTGACACCGTACTTATCAACCGGCAAAGGTGATGTGGATGTGAAAAATACGGGAAAAAACATAAGGGAAGATTTGACGAAGGATAATATAAGTAACAATATGGGTGACAATATGAGTCTGGCGGAAATGAACGGGAAACTGATGGAAATGGATATAGATTTCGATACTTTGCCCACACCTTGCTATTTAGTGGACGAAAGGCTGCTGGTAAAGAACCTGGAAATCCTTAAAAACGTTATTGACAGGACGGGATGCCGTATCCTTCTTGCCCAGAAAGGATTTTCAATGTTCTACCTGTACCCTTTAATAGGTAAATATTTGAACGGGACTGCGGCAAGTTCCCTGTTTGAAGCAAGACTCGGGTACGAGGAGATGGGAAAGGAGGTCCATATTTACTCGCCTGCATACAGGGAAGACGAGTTTGACGAAATTGCTTCAATCTGTGACCACATAATTTTTAATTCCTTTTCCCAGTGGAGAAAGTTTAGGAAAAGGGTGGAAGAGCATATAAAAGGGGGAAAGAATATTCAGTGCGGCATCCGCGTCAACCCGGAATACTCCGAAATAAAAACCGAAATATATAATCCCTGTGCCCGGTATTCCAGGCTGGGAGTCACCCTGCCCAATTTTAGGGAGGATGAGCTTGAAGGGATCAGCGGCCTTCATTTTCACACCATGTGTGAGCAAAATTCTGACGTACTGGAACGGACCGTCAGGATACTGGATGAAAAATTCGGGAAGTACATTGCCGGAATGAAGTGGGTTAATTTCGGCGGAGGACATCATATTACAAGGAAGGATTATGATATTGAAATACTTGTTAAATGCATCGAGTTTATTAAAAATAAATACGGTGTGGATGTTTACCTGGAACCGGGGGAAGCAATAGCCCTGAATACGGGCTACCTTGTGTCAAGGGTGTTGGATATTACCAACAACGGCATGGATATAGCGGTTCTTGATACATCCGCGGCCTGCCATATGCCTGATGTGCTTGAAATGCCATACAGGCCTGCTATCCTCAATGCAGGTGAGCCGGGTGAATTTGAATACACATACAGGCTTGGGGGCCCAACCTGCCTTGCCGGTGATGTGATAGGGGACTATTCCTTTAAGAAGCCCTTAAAAGAAGGAGATATACTTGTTTTCTGCGATATGGCCCATTATACCATGGTGAAAAATAATACTTTCAACGGAATTAACCTGCCCTCCATTGCCGTTTACAGTGAAAAGGAGGGCGTTAAGGTTATTAAACGGTTTGGCTATGACGATTTCAAGTCCCGCCTGTCCTGATATATGAGCATAATCCGACTACCAAATAAACACCCAACTACTAAATAACCTGTCATAAATATCCTGCCCTATTATTACGGCAGGTATATTTTTGTTATAATTCTTATTTATTATAATTCTTATCTGTTTTAAAAAAGATATTTGCTCAAAAAATGCCTAATTCTCATAGTCTAAAAATATCTTGCAATATTTGGACAATAATATATAATAATATTATTGCAATGCAAATGCAAATAATTTGCATTTGCAGCTAAAAACACCACGTAAATGTGGCATAATTGAGCGAGGTGATTTGTATGAAATGCAGGAATAAAGCCCTGATTTTAATATTGATATGTTTAATGTTGCTTAGCATGTTGTTCGGCGGATGTAAGAGAACAAGCGATAATACTGGAAGTGATATGAATAATGAAAGCATTATAATAGCCGCATCCTTTTATCCTGTTTATGTAATGACGTTGAATGTTGCAAAGAACATACCGGGAGTAAAAGTGGTTAATATGACACAACCCTCTGCAGGCTGCCTGCATGACTATACACTGACTACTGAAGATATGAAGAACCTTGAGAAGGCGCGTTTCCTTGTAATAAACGGAGCCGGGCTGGAGTCCTTTCTCGATAAGGTAATAAGCCAACTGCCCGGTTTGCAAATAATTGATTCCAGTGAAGGAATACCTATGCTTGAAGGTCCTGAGCATGATGGCCATAACAGACATAATGATGATACCGGCAGTGAACATGAACATGGGGAGGTTAATCCGCACATATGGGTAAGTGTTTCAAAGGCCATCCTGCAGGTTAAGAATATCGGAAAACAACTGGCAGATATGGACCCTGAACATGCAGAGGAATATATGGCCAATACTGAAAATTACGTGAAGAAACTTGAGGAATTAAAAGAAAGAATGCATAAGGCCCTCGAAGGTGTTAAAAACCGCGATATTGTCACATTCCATGAGGCTTTTCCATACTTTGCGGAGGAGTTCGGGCTAAACGTTGTAGGTGTTATTGAAATTGAGCCTGGCTCGGAACCAAGCGCCAAAGAACTGGGAGAGATAATCGAGAAGGTGAGAGAATTTAATGTAAAGGCATTGTTTATAGAACCGCAGTATTCATCCAAGGCAGCGGAAACCGTTGCAAGGGAAACAGGTGCAAAGGTATATACACTTGACCCGGCTGTTACAGGACCCATGGGGGATGATGCCTATGATGCATATATAAATATCATGGAAAACAACCTTAAAACATTGGTGGAAGCATTGGGAGAATGACATAATACTTAAGACAACATAATACTTAAGATATAATGCGCAATATATATTAATCAAGTAGGGGTTATATGAAGATGATTAAGAATGACAAATGGGAGAATAACAAATGCGGCCTGTGCTGCACGAAAATTATTAACCTGGGTGTAAGCAGGGGCAAGTTTGAAATATTAAGGAATGTAAACCTGCATTTTCATTGCGGTGAACTGACTGCAATTATAGGGCCAAACGGGGCAGGCAAAACCACCCTCTTAAAGGCCATCCTTGGAGAAATACCGCATACGGGAGAACTCATATTTCTTGATTCAAATGGACGGAAGACGAATAAGCCATTGATGGGCTATGTGCCTCAGAACCTGGAATTTGATAAAAGCTCGCCCGTCAGTGTCCTGGATTTTTTCGCATGCGCCTATTCAAACAGGCCTGTATGGCTTATCCGTGCAAGGAAAATTCGTGAAAAGGCAATTCAAAGCCTTGCCCGTGTAAAAGCAGAGCATCTTGTTGACAGGCGGATAGGTGCCTTGTCAGGCGGGGAGCTGCAGAGAGTTTTGCTGGCCCTTGCCCTTGACCCCCTTCCAAATATCCTGCTTTTGGACGAACCGGTTTCGGGCATTGACAGAAACGGCCTGCAGCTCTTTTACAAAACGGTTTCGGAGCTCCGGGAGAATCATGATTTGTCAATCATACTGGTATCCCACGATCTGGACATGGTAGCCAGGTATGCTGATCACGTTGTATTTATAAATAATAAAACGGTTGAATGTTTTGGTACTCCCGAAGAGGTATTTAATAACGATAAAGTTGTTGAAACCTTTGGAATGCTGCTGCTAAACCGAAATAGGGATAATGATTTACATAATAAGGAGAATGAGTTATGAGAATATTGTCGATATGGTATGACCTGGTGGATATGTTGCTCCCATTTGAGTGGACCAGCTACACGTTTATGAAAAACGCGCTTCTGGCAGTGCTTCTGGTTACACCTGCCTTCGGGCTTCTTGGGACCATGGTTGTCAACAACAGGCTTTCCTTTTTTTCTGACGCAATCGGACACTCAGCTTTAACAGGCATTGCAATTGGAACAATCGCAGGTATAGGCCGGCCCCTGTGGTCCATGTTGATATTCTCGGTAGTCCTTTCCATAGTTGTACTCATTGTAAAAAGGGCGAATACCGCCTCAACCGATACAGTTATAGGGGTATTTTCATCCACTGCCGTGGCTTTAGGAATTGTACTGCTTTCCGGAAGCGGGGGATTCAATAAATATTCGGTATATCTCATAGGAGATTTGCTAGACGTAACTCACGTTGATCTGTTAATGCTCGCAATAATGCTTTTTGCCGTAATCCTGCTGTGGCTGCTGATATTTAATAAGCTCCTGATAGCAAGCATAAATAAATCACTGGCAAAGAGCAGGGGAATACATGCTGAATTGTATGATTATATTTTTACAATAACCATAGCGCTCATCGTGACAGTATCCATACAGTGGGTTGGCATACTGGTTATAAGTTCACTGCTGATCCTTCCTGCTGCGGCGTCCCGCAATATTTCGCAAAATATAAGGCAGTATCACATATATTCCGTAGCCATTGCGGTGATTTCAGGATTGACAGGACTTATTCTGTCATATTTCTGGGGAACTGCCAGCGGAGCAACTATTGTTTTAATATCTGCAATTTTTTATGTCCTGACTTTCATTTTAAAGCTAGTTGCTTGCTAAAAGCATATTTTACTGTTAGAATGGTATATGAAAGAGGTTGAAATCTATGGATAAAACTATGGATAAAGCTATAGATAAAACGGAAGCGGAAGAAATAAAAAAACTTCTTAAACAGGAAGGGTTGAAGTGTACAAAACACAGGTGCATGATTATGCAAATAATTGCAGACAGCAGCCAGCCCTTAACTGCAGAGCAGATCTTTTTGGAATTAAGGGATAAAGATGTTTCTATTAATTTATCAACCGTGTATAGAACTCTTGAGTCTTTCGTTTCAAAAGGTCTGATAATAAGAACCAACGTTGCGTCGGATACCAAGTCTCTTTTCGAGTTAAACCGAATGGTCCACAAGCATTATCTCATATGTATCGGATGCAAAAAGATGCTTCCTGTTGACGGTTGCCCTCTAGAAGAATATGAAAAGCTGATACATGATAAGGTAGGTTTTGATATTACGGGTCACAGGCTTGAAATCTACGGATATTGCCGGGATTGCAAAAAAGATGAAGTACATGGAAGCTAAAGGCAGCAATAGTTGCAAAATCAAGGATGTGGTCCCATAAAAGAACAATAAAATATAGAGCGTAAAAATATAGAAATATATAAGTATTAGCAAAAGAAGTATAACCAAAAGAGGCATAACCAAAAGTAGCATAATAAAAAGAAGCATAATAAAAAAACGAAATATAACAAAAAAGATGTAAGGAGGTATAACATTGGACAAAGTACATGTAATTAAAAACACAGTTGTATACTATGAGCCCGGCATGTTCGGGGGGTGGCCGGCCAACGCAGGAGTATGGAGCTGGGGGAATGAGATACTTGTAGGTTTTCATCTTGGGTATTACAGGGAATATCCGGACACTCATTGTGTAGACCGTGACAGGCCGATAACCATAGCTCTTGCCAGGAGCCTTGACGGAGGGGAAACCTGGACGGTGGAACACAATCATGATATCAATAAGCTTAATACAGAAGAAGGAAAGCCTGTCAGCGGGGAGGGCATAAACTTCGCTCACCCGGATTTTGCTTTGAAGGTTGGAAAAAGCACTGTTTCAATAAAGAACCGCACTTTTATGGTTTCTTATGACAGGGGCCACACATGGGAAGGACCATATAATCTCCCCCAATATGAAGGTGAAATGACTGCCCGCACGGATTACATAGTTGAAGGACCGAAATCCTGCCTGCTTTTCCTGTCTCAGAACATGAAAGGTATTGACTGTATACATTATTCTGACAGGGCTTTTGCAGTTCGTACGGATGACGGCGGTTTGACATGGGAAATGCTGGGTTACATAACTGATGATCCGGCCCGTTCCGTAATGCCTTCCACGGTGAGTTTACCCGACGGAACGCTGGTAACGGCTTTAAGGCGCCGCAGGGATACTCTCCTTGTGAGTCCTGAGGAAGCGGAAAAAATTAAGGCAGAAGGTGGCAAGCCGCCCTGCAATCAGGATAACTGGATTGAGATCCGCGGTTCATATGACAGGGGACGTACCTGGGAATTCTTTACCCGTGGGGCTGTGACCAGTACGGTTGGGCATAACGGAAATCCGCCGGCCATGGTGGCTTTACCTGACGGCAGGCTTGTACTGGCTTACGGATACCGTGGGCCTGTTTCTGCAATAAAGGCCCGCATAAGCGAAGACGGCGGAAAAACCTGGGGTGATGAAATTATTCTGAGGGATGATGCCCGTACGCATGATATTGGATATCCGCGCATGGTGGTGCGTCCTGACGGGAAACTTGTAACAATTTACTATTATACGACAAAAGATATGCCCGAACAGCACATAGAAGCAACCATATGGCAGCCGTAACGGTGTGCGGCAATGACAGCAATATAAAAGGCAACACAGAAAGTCAGTGCAGCGGTACATAAAATTAATGAAGATAAAGATGATAAATGAACAGGGAGTTAAAAGAATAGAGAATTAGAAAAAATAGGGAAAAAATAAATAAAAAAAGGAATTAGAAGAGAGAAAAGGAGGAAATGAGAGCAATGTTTGATCCGAAGGGAATACTTGTCGCAATGGTTACGCCCATGGATGAAAACGAAAAAATAAATGAAGCGGAGCTTCGGAACCAGGTGAACAGGATGGTGAATGCCGGTGTTCACGGATTATTTTGCCTTGGTACTACCGGGGAGTTTTATGCTTTGGACATGGAGGAAAAAATTGAGGTAATAAGGATAGTGGTGGAGGAAAACAGGGGAAGGCTCCCGGTATGTGCAGGTACAGGTTGCATAACCACAAAGGATACCATTTATTTATCAAAAAAAGCCCAGGAGCTGGGAGTAGATGCAATATCCGTAATCACGCCATATTTTGTTGCTGTTTCCCAGGATGAGCTGTACGATCACTACAGGAGAATTGCCGAATCGGTGGATTTACCTATAATAATCTATAACATACCTCCAAGGACGGGAGTGCATATAAACTATAAAACCGTTTCAAAATTATCCCGCATACCCAACATTATAGGAATAAAAGACAGCAGCGGCAATTTTGATAATATCTTGAGGTATATAGAAGAAACCGATGATAATTTTAGGGTATTAAGCGGAACAGATTCCCTCATTTTATGGACTCTTATGGCAGGTGGAACGGGAGGGATATCGGGTTTGGCCAACCTGTTCCCTGAGCGCATAAGTTCCATCTATGAGCATTGGAAAAAAGGAAATATCGAAGAGGCAAGGAAGGCCCAGGACAGCATCAGGCCCATAAGGGATGTGGTCTCATTAGGCAACCCGACTTCTGTTGTTAAAAGAACAATGAACCTGATGGGCTACCCGGTTGGACCTGCAAGAGAACCGGTATCAGGAATGAATGAAAAACTGGATGAGGAAATTAAGAGAGTACTGGAACTATACAAATAGTGATTATTTCTTATTATATGTTAATTTATGCGCACTAAAAGGGTAAAGGGGTAATATATCATATGGTAAAAAATAAACCTATACTGGGCATAACCATGGGAGATCCGGCAGGCATAGGGCCTGAAATTGCCGCGAAGGCCCTGGCTGATAAATATATTTATGATATATGCAGGCCTCTTGTTGTAGGAGATGCAGGGGTCATGACAGAGGCCGTAAAAATCGCAAATGTGAATTTAGCGATAAGGCCGATTTCAAGGGTGGATGAAGCAAAATTCGAATATGGGGTCATGGATGTAATAGATTTGAAAAACGTGGATTTATCCAGGCTGGAATACGGGAAAGTATCTGCAATGGCAGGAAACGCCGCATTTGAAGCCGTGAGGAAAGTAATTGAGCTGGCAATGGACGGGGAAATTGACGGCACGGTCACCGGCCCTATAAACAAGGAAGCCATAAACCTTGCAGGGCATCATTTTGCAGGGCATACGGAAATTTATGCCCATTTCACAAAAACCAGGGACTATACAATGATGCTTGCTTACGGAGATTTGCGTGTTGTTCATGTATCAACCCATGTATCCTTAAGGAAAGCCTGCGACCTGGTAAAGAAGGAAAGGGTATTAAAAGTAATTAAACTTGCCTATGATGCCTGCAGAAAATTAGGTTTTGAAAATCCGAAAATAGGCGTGGCAGGACTTAACCCTCATTCCGGGGAAGGAGGCCTTTTCGGCGATGAGGAGGAGAAGGAAATAATTCCTGCCATAGAAGAGGCAAGAAGAATGCAAATTGATGCGGAAGGACCGGTTCCTCCTGATACTTTGTTCCCAAGGGTAATAGGCCGCAAGTACCATATTGCGGTGGCGATGTACCACGACCAGGGCCATATACCTGTAAAAACTGCCGGATTTAAGTGGGATGAGAAAAAGCAGGAATGGCAGTCCATAGAGGGAGTTAATGTGACTCTCGGGCTCCCGATTATCAGGACCTCCGTTGACCACGGAACGGCATTTGACAAAGCCGGAAAGGGAATTGCCACACCCGAGAGCCTGATCTGTGCCGTTGAGTATGGAGCCAAACTGGCTGCTGAAAATAAGACGGCAGATGAATGATGAAAAGTAATGAAGAAAAATGATATAGCTAATTAACTAATGATGAAGTAATAAAGATGAAATAATAACGGTGAAATAATATGAGAAAGAAATACGGAATTTTGTCAGATGATTTGACCGGGGCCATGGATGCTGGCCTCGGTCTTATAAAAAAAGGGATTAGGGTTGTCGTAACTTTTAATTGGGAAAACATGGACCAGGCAATAACGGAAGGGGCCGATATAATAATAGCGGATACGGAAAGCCGCAATATCGAACCAATCAGGGCTTACAGCAAAGTTAGGGACAGTGTGGATTTTTTAATGAAAAGGACCGATAACATAATATATAAAAAGATTGATTCTACGTTGAGAGGAAATATAGGAAAAGAACTGGATGCAGTTCTTGATACATCCGGTAAGAAAATGATTGTTATGGCTCCTGCGCTGCCCTACAATAAGCGGACTACTTTGTACGGGATACATTATGTGGACGGAAAAAAGCTTGAAGAAACCGAATTGGCTAAGGATCCCTTTGCTCCCGTACCCTGTTCCTATATCCCTGATATTATTCGCATCCAGTCAAATCGGGAAGCAAGGATAATAGGTATTAGTGCCGTGAGAAAAGGTAAGGAAGAGGTACAGAAGCAGATTAAGAAAGCCTATGATGACGGGATTTCGCTTGTTGTGATTGACGCGGTTACGGAGGATGATCTGGCAGTGATAGCGGATACTGTCAGTGACCGGGAAGATATACTTGCCTGCGGTTCAGCGGGACTTCTTGAGTACATAGAATGGGGTGGCTTTAATAATACGGGGTGCGAAAATATAGAAAGGGGTAAAATAGGAAACTCGGAATACGATAATATAAGATGTAAGGACAATGATAATAAGGACGGCATTGTATTGATAATAGCGGGAAGCCCTGCGGAAAAATCAAGACAGCAGCTTGAGTATGCCAAAAAACTCCTTGCTGATAATGTGGGGACGGTAAAATTAAGGGAAGACATGTTCAATTGCAGCTCAAACCTGCAAGATGAGAAGAAAAAGCTGGAGGAACAGGTAGAGGAAATATTAAGCGCCGGAAAAGATTTAATTCTTGAGGCACCCAATGAAAGGAAAGAGGATTTGCTGAGAAAATATAAAGGCCGGCAGGAGCTTCTAAACAGGATGAGCGACAATATATTGGGCATGTTGTCCCATCTTGTCAGTAAAGTGATAAGGGAAAGCAATGTTAAAGGATTGGTACTCCTGGGAGGAGATACTGCATATAGAATATGCACCGGCCTGGGAAGCCATGCCATTGAGATAGTGGATGAAATAGATCCCTATGTGCCTGCAGGAATTCTTCTTGGAGGAGAATGCCACGGCCTGAAAATTGTGACCAAGGCAGGAGGATTTGGTGTTGAGGAAACCGTTGTTAATGCAATAGAATATATTCGCGGTGGTTTAAGACAGAAAGAATAAGACAGAAATAATGAAAGGCTTGAAAATTACCTATGATGGGAAAAACTCATTTTGAAGCAGGAATATTGTATTATATCATATTTTCTTATTTGCTGGGGAAGTACATATTACTTGCATCATTTGAAAACATAACATTTTACGGAGCAGCTGTAGCAGGTATAGCTGCTCTTTTACCGGATATTGACAGTAACAGGAGCATGATAAATAAGTATAACCCTGTTGTAAACAAGGCAAATAAAGTGCTTTCAAAAATTATGAACGGTTTATCGATTCTATTCAGGCTTGTTTTCATGACAGGGGGAGGAATAGCCATAATCTATTATAAGGACGTACTTGTGGAACTCATGGGAGGGGTGGACCTGTTTAAAGGCTATGAAGAAAATATAGTATATGGGGTGGCCATTTTCCTGATTGTGCTTGGGCTTGGCGATAGAAATATTATCTCGTACATTCCTGTAATAGGTACAATATCAAGGAATATTACGGAATTTGTGAACGAAATATTCAAAACTCTCCAGAGATGGCTTATAATTATTTGTTATTTAATTATTGCAATATATGTAATTCGTTACAACCATTTGCACTGGAATGACAGGGTTGTTGACATTATTGCAATATTGCCTGTAATAACTATATTTTTTCCCCATAGGACCATAACCCATTCGGTTGAGGGTGCCGTAATCTTCATATGGGGTGCGAATTACATATTTTCAAAATTCGACAGGAAAGACCTTGTATTTGCGTTTGCCATAGGCTATCTTAGCCACTTATATTTTACCGATATGCTTACGAAAGAGGGTATTCCTCTTTCGATAATACCTCGTCTTATTAAAAAAACCTGTCTGTATAAACGTATAAAGAAGAACCGGGTTTTGTACTTCTTTTATAGAATTCTTGATACGCGTCTTTCATTGCGCCTTATGAGCACGGGAACAAAAGCGGGGAATATTTTTGAAACATTTTACATTATAATAATTGCGGCAGTTGCTGGTTCCCTTGCATTTCTTCTATGAACCAATTTGTTAACTATTTTATGGACTATTTAATGATGGGCAGTGCTATCATTTATGATGGGCAGCAGTGTTATTTTATGATGTACGGTAGTATTATCTAAATTTATAATTTTATAAAGTAAACCTTTCCCATGAAAAGATTCCTTTCTGTGTAGGATTTACTGCTCTTTTTGCACATGAAAATTAATTATCGTATAAATTGTTTAAAGTTTAATACAGAATAATTGGCTAATAATTGGCTTAGTATGTTCCTTCAAATAAAAATGCTATTAGAAGTATTTCCTGCATAATATATCAAATTACAAAATATTTACACAAAAAAATAATTTATCAATATTTACAAAAATGTATAATTATGGTATACTAATAATCGACATAAATTACCATAATTTGCTTTTATAACATGTTAAGTTTTCACGAGGCATAAATTATATAGATTCTTTGGGAAAAACCCCGGAATAAATAATGTTGCTTGCGGAGGTGCTGTCTTAATTTATGAAAAAGATAGTGAAATCAATAGTCATATTAGCCCTTATAATGTCTTTAGCGCTGAGTAATGCATCTTATGCCGAAAGTGGTAACAAAGGGATAATTAACGATGAGATAATTAGTGGAAATGTGACAATTGCCGAGCGGTTAACAGAAGAGTCAATAAGTGAAATTGAAAATCCTGTAATACAAAAACTTGCTGATATAACATCCCAGGATGTAAATAACGCAGTCAATAAATTCAGTGATATGGCTTCACATTGGAGCAGGGAATACGTTGGTAAGCTGGCGTTGCTTGAGATTATAGCCGGTTATCCAGATGGCCGGTTTGGGCCGGAGGATACCTTAAAGGTTGATGAATTTCTCAAAAAGACATTAAGAGCTATGGGACATAAGGTGGAAGAAGGAGTAAATTACTGGGCGGAGCCATATATAAAGCTGGCCAAAGAAGAAGGGATTATTGAGGAAAACGAATATACCGATTACAGGCGGCCGATACGAAGGGAAGAAGCCGCAAGGATAATAATAAAAGCCTTGTTAAAATATGAGGAAGCTCCCATACCTAATCATGTAAGCTATGCAAAGCAAAGAATACCCGACTACAAGGATATAGGTGACGAATACAAACAGGAAGTCCTGTATGCCTATTCTATGGGTATAATAACCGGTACCGGCGGCAATGTATTTATGCCAAAGAAAACACTCACCAGGGGCGAAGGCTCGGCCATAATAATGCGTTTCCTGGATAAGAGTATGAGGAAGCCATTGAGGCCGGCTGACAGCGAGATTGCAACCATTACAACCACATATAACCAACTAACTTATGACATATATCCACCTTCAAAGCCGGAAGTAATTGATATGATAAGGCTTATGCAAAGTAACATGAGCAAAAGTAAAGGGTATCCTTTACTTGGCTATAATGTGACAGATGATGCAATATATATAAAATTTTATAAAAGCAAAGAATCGTTTGAAGAAAGTAGTATATTTATTGATTGTATTTTTACTATACGAATGGCCGAATGGGAATTACAAAATTATGAAATAGTTGTATCAAAACCAGAAAATACAAAAGAACTTCACCGGGATGTATTTGTTGAGTTTTTCACATATATATTTGGCAAGGATGCAGAAAGGGTAATAAAGGATTTTGATGAATTCATCGAGTTAAGTATTAAAGGCATAGGTGGGGTATCGAAAAGATATACGCTTAATAATAGGGAAGTATGGTTTACTAAAAACGAAAACAATTCAAGATTCAGTTTGACAATAGACATTCTTTAATTGAAATGAAATTGAAAAGGCAGGTGAAAAGCTATAAGGATGCATAGGATAAGAGCAATAAACATTGTACTTACAATATCAATATTAGTATCCGTATTCTCTGTACCTGTTGTATATGCGGCAGATGAAAGCATAATGTACTATGAAAAGGGATTTTCCCCGGAATTCTACGATGTAAGCAATAAGGATATATTTGATAGTATAAAGAGTGAACTACCGGCAGGAACGCAGCCTTCAATAACTGTAAAAGGAAATATAATGCCATTCAACTACAGACTATGGTTTGCCAAGCATATCATAGTATATGGCAACTATGCGATGGTACCAGGTAATGATTTCAAGGCAGAAAGTGACAGCCCATACGGTGTTGGCTATTATAGCAGAGGCGGAAAACGTGGAGAATACCGTTATCACGGCTTTGATGTTTCAGGAAACTATTATAGCAATACCTGGTGGACAATAGATACAAAACCAGACCCTAATATAAATGATAATAGATGGATATACAGGCCATGGGCTTCTCCATATAGATTAGTTGAAGAAAGCGATTACAATGCAGCAGCAGAATATCCCATTTCAGAGGAAGACTATAAAACCAGGAATTGGATAAACCGGCCAATAACAAAACCAAGCGATGTAACAGGTGAGCCTGTCGTTCTCACCTTTGAGAATATAATAGCACCAAGCGGTGTAACACCTGAAAGATTAGCACACAGGATTGTCCATATCATGTCACCTCCAACTATACTGTACCCAGGGGAAGGTAAAGCATGGCACATAGGTAAGGACGGCGTAATATACTACCGTACCTTTACCCTGGACAAGCTGGATCATGCCGATAAGGAAATGACAAATGTTGTGGCCGAAATAGAAATACTGACACCGAAAGAAAAGCTGAAAGTATATGATTTTGGCAAGCAAAACACAACTGAATACCTGGAAAGTGAAATATCAGTTGATGTAGAATTGACGGGTATACTGAAAGATGAAGAATACTACAACGACCCTGTAAAAAAGGTAGTAAGATATACCAGGGACGATATAAAGGACTGGACAATGACCCTCAATGCAACTAATAACAGGCTAGTACAGGATAATATTAAGTCTGTAGACTACAACAAGGGTAAAGCCGTATTCACGTTAAAGTACAAGGTAAAGACCATACTTTCTCAAAAAACAGACACATTAAACGGCGATGCAAAGGTAAACTTCCTGAACAATGTCAGCAACAATGCCAATGCCAGCACTACACTTGAGTTTGATATAATCAAGGTGGAACCGCCACCGCAAGTGAAAGATAAAGAAATGACACCGGTTACAGCAAAACTGGAACCAATTATGTTTCCACAGGAACTCATAATCTACGACTACGGCGAAAAAAACACTAATGAATACCTTAACAGCACTATATATGTACCTGTAAGGGTAACAGGTACCCTTATGGATGAATCATTCTATAATAATCCGGAAGAAAGGGAAAAAAGGTACAATAGGGATGACATACACAGTTGGATAATGGGTGTAAACGGAGAAGTATTTCCAGGTATACAATCTGACAGCATCAATAAAAACAAGGGCGAAGGGGTAATAACCCTGGCATTTACAAGGAGAGATATATTGAATAACCCGACACTCACTTTCACAGGATATGCTGAAAGTTTGTTCACAGACAGCAAAAAAAGCAGAGGGGATGCTACAGGCTCGGTTACATTTACAGTAATACAAGCCCCTCCGGAGGAGGAACCTCCGATTTTAGGATTGCCTGAACTGCCGCCGGAACCACCACCGCCACCGGTAATAGTGCAACCTAAGCCTAATGTTCCTGAAATTGGCTTTGACATAGTACCCTTTATTGCCACCGATGAAACTGATATGGAACAGGTTGCATTAAGGGAAGTGTATATAAACGGAGAACAGGTTGACGATAAAGAATTCTTCTCCGGGAATTACATATTCGGTGACGGTAATGACGGAATGAAGAAAATAGACATTATCTACGAAAGCATAGACGGCATAATAAGTACGGCAACCGAATGGGCATATATTTACAGCACAAAGCCCACAGCACAATTCAAAATTGAGGGTACATTCAAAGAAAACAGGAAAATGACTGTAACAGAAAACTGCGAAGAAGGTAATATAAGCATAGTTCTGGATAGATACCCTATTGTGTCATACCAATGGAAATTAACGGCTGTTGACGCAAGCTCAAGCTCACTTAAAGTTAGAACTCCTACATCAAGCAGATACCGTGAATTCTTATGCAAAGAACCGGGTTTGTACAGAGTGGAATTAACCGTAACAAATACCCTTGGCAGGATATCAGACCCGTATGTTCTTGATTTTGTCATATATGAAGATACACCGCCTGCAATAGAACTGAATATATGGAACGGTGTATTAACCAGGGGAGAACAGTTAAGTTTATCATATTCAACAAGGAGCGTTGACGGAGATACAATAGCAGTAAAGACCTTGCAAATTTACTACGACAGCGATAATGACGGAGTATGCGACCAACTGGTAAAAACATTTGAATATGGTGATTTTACCGGCTATGCACCCAATAAGCTCGGTAAGTATAAAATAGTGGCAACGGCCACAGAAGAGTTCGGCCAGGATACATTATCTGAATTTGTAACCGCAGCAGACAGAAAGACAAAGACAATTGAGAACGAATTCTCCGTAGACAACCTTATTCCAATGACCGATTTGTATGTTAATATACCGATAGTGAAACCTGAAGTAGACCTGTATATAATGCTGGACAAAAACCTAAACGATGCAACCAAGCAATATATAATGTCCAACAGGATAAACTTCAATAACTTATTGAGAGCAAAGAACATATTGCCAAAAGTAGAAAACTGGGATATGAAAACCTATGTATATTCTCAAACAGTTAACGATATACGGTACACAGGGGAATCATATCCACCTGAAACCATATCATATTCAAGTGGTGGTTATTCGGGTACATTAACCAGGTACAGTGTATATGATGACGGAAGCTATCAAGATAGAGGAAGATATGTAACGAAAACCGAATCCAGGACATTTACAGCAACATTTTCAAGTGTTGTTACAAAAACATACCAATATTCCGGAGGCCGTTTTGTATTAACAAGCGAAAGTGAAAGCCCAACGCCACCTTCAAGTATATCCATTAACGAGGACGGATATTCGGGCAGTATTCCGGAAGTAGCAAAAGATGGGCCGTTTGGAACAATACAGTATGACTATACGTATATTCCTCGTACTTTTAGGGCTACTCATGAAAATACGGTTACGGATATATACAAGGACGGAAAACTGGATAGCAGTACCTCAAGCAGCCCTGCACCTGATAGTAAATATATAAACGAAGATGGATTCATCGGTTACATACCAAGGGTAGGTACTGAAACAGTATCACAGACAAAAGAAAGTTGGTATGAAACAGTAAACGGCAAGCAGATTTACTGCGAAAAATATGTAACGAAATTTAGAGCTATATACGAAGGTACTCTTACCAGGCTTAATTCATACAAAGAAAGTTCAGAATATATAAGAACATATAGAGGTACTTTGACAAAATCAATCCAGGTATGGGAACCGAACATAGTATGGGTGTCTGACTATATTGGTTATTATTCGGGTACGGTATATAAGTATGTGCGGCAATCATACACTAACCCATTTAGAGCTACATCATACAAATATGTTGTATATGTGAGCGATGATAAAGTAAATGAGCTTTCCGACTTGCAGTCAGTAATGTCAAAGGCAGACGCAAAGCTAATTCTTGTGGGAAGTGAAGCCATAAAATCGCAGATAGGCCATGACCTGTATATATCAAAGATCAAGCCAATTGAGGAAATCATGCAGGAAGTTATTGATTATATAGCCACAAACTGCCCGGCTGTGGAAAAGTATTATGTACTTGCAGGTACGGATACTTTTGAAATAAAGACTATGAATTATGACGAGGAAGGAGACCTGATTGTAGAAGAAAAATTCCAGTATGTGCAGAACCCAAACTATTTTGATAACCCAACAGGAATGGAAAATATAGCGATAAGTGAATTTTCGGAAAATAGTAACTGGGTAGACACTAAGGTAAACAAGTTTAATAATGTAGGGGAATTTCACATATACAGGAGAATCAGGGACTTGCCCTCAACAGACCCGAACTTTGCAAACTATTCGTACTATTCCGGAATACCCGAACTGATAATATATGCCCACAGGAAGCCAATAGCCAAAGCTATATTAGACTGGGATTATGATAAAAGCAAGGGTGTATATAAAACTAACTGGGTAGATTTATCCTATGACCTGGATCATCAATATTCAAGAGCAGATAAGGGAATAGTAGAGAGAAAAATAATGTTCAGACGGTCAGGTGAAGAATGGAATTACTATATACCTGCCGAATTATCTCCGGGAACTTATGAACTGCAATACTATGTTAAGGATGTTGAGGGTGTGTGGTCGGATCCGTTTACAATGGCATTCACCCTGCAGAGTATACCACCGGTCCAAATGTTTGACGCAAAATTGCGGCCAAAAGACCCGCAGTTTAGTTTAAGCTCCATGCCTGCCTCCGAATACCTGGAAGTTTATGATGTATGGACAAGAAGCCCGAATAATGTACGGCTTGAAATAAGGCTTTACAATTCTACCGGTACATCGGCGGTAGGTGAATTAAAGACAGTAGAATACAGCTCGTCAACAGGGTCAAAAGTAGGAAATGATGTATATTGGAATCCGATAGAATACAAGATACCTGAAACGACACCGGATGGTAACTACAAGTTGAGAGTAGTTGCAAGGGATACGGTAAACAACACCACGGCACATAAAGATTTTGATGTGACGGTAAATACGCCTATAAACCTTATTCCGTCATTTCCGGAAGAAATTAATACCTGGTCACCCGTAGAAATTAGAGCTTCAACCAGCATGTATGCCAGCAACGTACACGCAGTATTGTTTAAGGGAACACCTTACCAGACCACGGTAAGTCTAGCTGGAACTATGCAGTCGGGTAAGATTAACTGGTATAAGGAATATGTTGTATCCAGGTCCGTACCCGAGGGAGAGTATATTGTTGAATTTGTGGCAAGAACACCTTCCGGGAAAACCGAAGCAAAAACAGTCAATACAAGGCTCAATACTTTTGATATAGAGGAAGTTTCACTTCAGGGATACTGGAATCACTGGAGGGGTCAGACTAATATTTTCGGAGAACGTATGAGTGTTGAACCCCACAGGTTTTTAGGACTTGAAACCGTTAAGATAACTGTAAAGACAAGCGATGTGGCGGACAGAATAGAGATTAGATTCAGTCCGGAACTTGAAAGTATGGAATATACCGATCCATACGGAAATGTCTATTCCTACGAGGAGTTTGCCGGGAAAACCGAAACATTTCCCCTGGTTATAATTCCTGACGGGAAGGTTGCAACCCGTGATTATATGCTGCCCCTTACGGAAAGCTCGGTTGACTGGGATAATGTCCGCAGGAAACCGCCCTTCTGGATGGAAGTAAAGGCATACAAGGGGGATATTGTAAGAACGTATGTTATCGATGATATTGACATAACAGGAAATATATTTGATTGTACATATATACAGCCTTTGAGATGAGATACATTATTTGCCTGCATTGTTGACCACGGTGTAAAATAATTGTAGGAAAAAAGGAAAAGAGACCAATCTTCTTTGGTAAAATTAAATTAAACACGAAAACCACTAAAGAAAGGAGAGGTCTCTTTGAATAAAATTATACAACAAATTTGCACAGAATTCATCGAGAAAATAATAAAATTTGTATCAGAAGGGGAAATAAAGACCCTAACTGAGCTTGAAGAAGGATTTAAGGAGATAAGTGATGATTTTGTAAAGGGAATAATGAAAGCATATCTAGAAGGAATAGATGAAAGTATAGCAAAGGATAAGGCAGGTCGGCGGAAGCGAGGATTAATAAGTAGAACAAAGGAATGAAGAGAGAACTATCTATACGCAATTTGGAGAGATGAGATATTGCAGGGCATATTATTGGGATAAGAGAAAAAAGGAATATGTACATCCAGTAGGTAAGGTGGCGGCAGTGTAAAAAATTTTGTGTATTTAGATGGATAATGCCTTTCTGGCAAGAAATATATTTTTCTTATGCCACCGAATATTCAGGTGGCATTTGTTATTATTATTTCCAATACATACTTTTTT
>Ga0134092_1001314_pt1 | contig 22152 bp, 19 predicted proteins | sample 3_6taG_FD_94454 | JGI IMG/M metagenome (GOLD analysis project Ga0134092, IMG submission 94454) | Switchgrass degrading microbial communities from high solid loading bioreactors in New Hampshire, USA - 3_6_20_6_A3 metaG | ecosystem: Engineered > Bioreactor > Semi-continuous > Anaerobic >... | reverse complement strand
TTTTGTATTTGTTTGTTTTTGGGTTTTGTCACCTTATAAATTCGGCAAATACAGGGGTGAAGTCCTTTTTTTACCCCTCAAAAAGTCCATTATTTCTTGGCCTTGCTAATATGAAAAAGTCTCTTGGTTTATGAGAAGTTTATGCACTAATTTAATATAATTATATATAAAGTCGACAGTAAAAGCTGTCGACTTCTACGTACCAATTACAAGAGGAGATGCTATTGTGCTGCATAAATTAAGTATAAAAACTAGCAAACATCAGCAAATGATAAATATTACTGCCCAGGTTCAAGCTGTTATAGAGCAGGAGAAAGTAGGGGAAGGTATAGTATTAGTCTATTGCCCACATACTACTGCTGCTATTACTATTAATGAAAATGCTGATCCTGACGTTGTCCATGATATATTGATGAGGCTGGAAGAAATGTATCCCTGGAACCACAAGCATGATCGTCATGGAGAAGGGAATTCAGCTGCTCATTTAAAAGCCAGTACCATAGGCTCTTCAGAATTAATCCCCATAGCTGCAGGCCGTTTGGTTTTGGGAACCTGGCAGGGAATATATTTCTGCGAATTCGACGGACCACGGCAACGAACTTTTTATGTTAAAATTCTGCCGGATTAGAGTGTTAAATGAATTTCTAAACAACTACCGATTCCACCGCAAAAGTTATAATACAAATTACTAAATAAAGGTTTTTAAAATCATGCCTTAACTCCCCTATAATGGCGATAACCTATCTCATACCTTTTTTAATTATTCAGAAACTTCAACAATCTTCTCCGCTCCAACTTGTGCTGGCCTTGATTCCGGAAAAAAACCGGGATCATTGCCCAATTTTTAACCTATTTCAATATCCATTCAGTTTCCATTCTGAGTGCGCATTGCTATTTTAATATCTCTATTTATCCTAAGATGTTTTAGGAGATACATTTTGTTACACAGTACCTTGACAGGCAAAGTAGTATTTAGTAAATTGTATATCGAGAGGTGAGTTAATATGAATGGCAGAATTTCGACGGATCTAATTCGTGGGCATACCGATACGATTATTTTAAATATTTTGCGGCAGGGTGATAGTTATGGGTATGAGATTTATAAAAAGATAATTGCCTTGAGTGACCAGCGGTACGAATTAAAGGAAGCAACCCTATATACTGCTTTTCGACGCATGGAGCAAGATGAATTAATTGTGTCTTACTGGGGAGACGAAACCCAGGGGGGGAGGCGTAAATATTACCGTATCACTGATAAGGGCAAGGAAATATACGAGCAGAACTTAATAGACTGGAGTTTTGCCAAAGCTGTATTAGATAAATTAATTCAAGGGAGGCTTGAAGATGTTAAGGAATGAGAATATAGATAAAAAAGTACGAGCTTATATCGATAACCTTTTTGCGGGGGTGGGAGCTAGTCAACAACTTTTTGATCTTAAAGAAGAACTTACTACCAACATCAAAGAAAAAATTTATGATATAAAATCCCGTGGTCTGGATGATGAGCAGGCTTTTAAGGAAGCAATTATTTCCATGGGTGATTTGAGCGGTCTGGTTGATGATATGCGCAAATTGGGACAAGACATAGCCAAGCAAAATGTATATTCAACTATGACTGCCCGTATTTCAACCGCAGGTATTGTTGCCGGTGTTTTGCTGATGCTTTTTGGAATATTAACGGTTACCATGTTGTACTTTATGGAATTGGATGCTCAGGCCGTTACTGGGAGCGGAATATTTATCGTCGCTGGCGGGGCTATATTTACTTATAGCTTTTTAACCAGAGAAACCAGCAAAAAATATGCAATGAACAAGATCCGAGCTGCACTGTATGCACTGGCGATTGGGTTAATACTTTTTAGTATATTTGTAGCAGTGACATCATACTTTGCCACGGGAGAAATGTTTATCGCCATTGGGGGATTAATGGTATTCTTATTAGCTGGTATTGGTTTATTCTTAATTCTTGTCCTTACGGGAACCGACCGGCGCAAGAATTAGGGAGGGAGATTATATGGCAATGATATTAAAAAAGAGAGGCATGCAGTGGTTACGCTTATTGCATATTTTATCTATGAGTATATGGTTTGGAGCAGTTGTTTGTATAGGTAGCTTAGCTTATATATGTTTTTTTGCATTGAGTGAAGCTGACTTTTTAACTATAGCTCCATTAGTGCCGGAGCTTTATCGTACAGTAGTTATGCCTGCAGCTATTTTTACGATAGTGCAGGGGATTATCTATGGAATATTTACTAATTGGGGATTTTTAAAATATAAATGGGTTTTATTTAAATGGATATTAGCCCTTTTGGTCACCCTATGTACGGGTCTAGGCGGAATTGGTAATATGTTTTCTGTACTAGATAAAGTGGAAAAGACAGGTTTTACAGGTGGGCTGGCTGATGGCGGGATGGTGCTCTTATTCATAGCTTTGCAGATTTTATTTATGATAATAATGATTATATTATCTGTTTTCAAGCCAATGAAAAGAGAAAAGAGTGCAAGAATTTAGTTATTCAAGTAGTATAAGTAAAATGAGCTTGATTATTGCGGTTAGTAGGAAGTGAGGTGTAGGGTGACTATTGCAATGATTTTTCCAATAATTATAGTTTTAGTAGTGGCTTTATTAGTGTTTCTGATTTCTGCTGGAAGTAAGATTAAGAGTGAGGAGGAGGGAGAAGTATTGATCAAGAATATTTTTATATATCTGGTACTATTTGCTACTTTAATGATGACTATTGGCGGTAGTGTTGGGGTATTTATGGCTGCTGCTGATATAATTGCTCCTGTTCCCTATCACCAAACATTTGAAGAGTATAAGCAATATAATTTAAAAGCCAATTTAGATAATCCTGAGGCTGAGGAAGGGGTAAAGCTTTCTGAAGCGGAACTAAGAGAGAAATACGATGCTATGGTATTATCGGAAAAAAATCGACAAATTGCCCGGGCAAAAAATAGTTTAATAAAAAGTTTAGGGTGGATAATCATCCCCCTGCCTGTTTTTATTATCTTTCAGAGGCGGCTATCGTCACAGACTAAATAAGTGGTTGAATCAACTATTTTCTAACGAAAACCACCTACTAAGTAATTATCATTATTGCTTAACAGGGTGGTTTTCTTGGTTTATATATACCCTTGATAAGTAATAAGCTTAATGGGAGAATATTTTTTATAGCAGATTGCAGAGATAAAGGAGAAAATTAGCATGACCTTACGCTTTATAATTGGGCGGGCTGGTAAGGGTAAAAGTTATTACATATATAATGAAATCAAACAACATATTAAAGAAGCCCGTGGTAATGAAAAGTTATTACTGCTGGTTCCGGAACAGTATACCCTGCAGGCAGAAAGAGATTTCATGGAAAAAACCGGGCTTACGGGTATTATGCAGCTGGAAATATTAAGCTTCAGCCGTTTGGCACAAAAGGTATTTAATGAGGTAGGCGGTCTGACCCGGGTATTAATCAATGAACAAGGCAGAAACATGGTTCTGCGCCGGGTTATAGATAAGCTGGAGGGAGAATTACTAGTTTATAAGAATTCCTGCCGTCAGGATGGCTTTATTAACGAACTTATGGAATTTCTCGCCGGCTTGAAGCAAAGGGCAATAAGTGCCCAGGATATTACCGCCATGTTGCAGGTCATTGACAATGATTCCTTACTGGGGCGGAAACTGCATGACCTGGCTTTGATTTATGAGCAATTTAATACTTACTTGCATGAGCACTATATTGATAGTGAAGATTATATTAATCTTTTTATTGAAAAAATGTCATTTAGCCGCTATTTAACTACTGCCCGTATCTGGGTGGATAACTTTGCCACTTTCTCCTCCCAGAGTATAAGAATCCTGGAGAAGCTTATTACCATATGCCGGGAAATTAGCATAAGCCTTACTATGAGTAATGATAATAGCCCCAGAGATGCAGAATTATTTACCCTTTCCCAGAGGTCATATTACATTTTAAGTCAGATGGCCAGAGATAATGGCATAGCTATTAAGTTAATAAATATTGATGAGACTTCGGCCCATCAGTTTAAGGATAAAGAACTAATACACTTAGAAAGGGAATTATATGCTTATCCGACCCGAAAATACCTGGAACCGGTTAATAATATAAATATTTTTGCTGCCCCTAACCCGGATAGTGAAGTTGAAGATGTAGCTATCAGGATAATAAGTCTAGTGCGTGATGAGGGATATCGCTGGCGGGATATTGCCGTAATTTGTAACGATCTAACTAGCTATGGTGGTGTGGTCAGAAGAGTATTTCGGGAATATGAGATACCGTATTTTATGGATCAGAAAAAGAACATAATGGACAATCCTGTTATTGAATTTATTTTGGCTTCATTATTTGCTGTAGAGCGCGGTTACCAATATGAAGATATTTTTCGCAGCTTGAAAACAGGCTTAGGAGCTATAGATTATACAGCCTGTGAAGAGCTGGAAAATTATGTTTTGAGTCAAGGGATTCGTGGTAAACGCTGGCAAGAAGATTTCACTCACGGAGAAGAAGAAAAACTTAAAGAGTTAAACCAGTGGCGGGAAAAAGTCATTATTCCTTTAGAGGAAATGAGAACAGCTCTCCTTAAGGAGAAGAGTTTTGCAGGTATCACCCACGTTCTCTATGACTATTTGGAAACTCTAGGTGTTCCGGAGAAGCTGGAACAATGGATAGAAGAATTACAGAGTCAAGAGTTATATGAAGTAGTTCATGAGTATAACCAGATTTGGGATATTGTTATCGAGACCTTGGAACAAATGGTAGAGATTCTGGGAGAACAGCAAGGTAGCCTCAAAGAATATATCAAGGTACTAGAGGCAGGATTATCCTCTCACGAATTAGGAATTATACCCACCACCGTTGATCAAGTACTGGTAGGTAATATACAGCGCTCAAAAAGTCATAATATAAAAGCCTTATTTGTAATGGGAATAAACGATGGTATTTTACCGACCAGCAAATTCCAGGAAGGCGTATTGTCCTCGGATGAAAGCGATTTTCTGGCAGAGCAAGGATGGGAATTAACTAAAAGCTGGGAGATGCAGGCAGCTGAGGAAAGCTTTTTAATCTACAATGCCTTGACTAAGTGTCAGCAAAGACTTTATCTGTCTTATGCCAGTTCTGATAGCGAGGGTAAAGCCTTACGGCCTTCGTTATTATTGGATCGTATATGTTATATTTTCCCCCAGTTACAAATAGAGAGTGGCCTATTAAATGATAGTTTAAAGCAATTACAAATGGTATCTCGACCCCAAAGTAGTTTCAAACACCTTATTACAAATATACGCTTGTACCTTGATCAAAAACCTATAGAGGATTTCTGGTGGGATGTTTATAGCTGGTTTAGCCAGCAAGAGCAGTGGAAAAAACACTGCCAAAAAATAGTCGAGGCTTTTTTCCACCGTAACCAAGTGGAAAATATTAACCCCAATCAAGCCCAGCGACTATACCGTTTACCCCTTCGTACTAGTGTTACCCGCCTGGAGCGGTTCACAGCCTGTCCTTTTGCTCATTTTGTCCATTACGGGCTTTCTCCCCGGGAGAGAAAAGAATTCTCCGTTAAAGCTCCGGATATTGGAGAATTATTTCATAGTTCCCTTTTGCGGTTTGCCCTTAAGATAGAGGAACACCCAGAAAAATGGCAGGGGATTGAACGCGATGAATGCGAGTTAATAATGGATAAGATTATGGAGGAAATACTAATTTCTTCAGAAGGAGAAGTATTCTCTAGTAATTATCGTTTTCGCTACCTGAGCCAACGCTTAAAAAGAATGGGACGCCGCGCAGCCTGGATTGTGAGTGAACATATAAAAAGAGGCGGTTTTACTCCACTAGGGTATGAGATGCGTTTTGGGCAAGGTGGTAGTCTGCCGGCCTTGACAATTGAGATGGAAAATGGAGAGAAGATGTATCTGGAAGGTCGCATTGACCGGGTGGATATCTTAGATGAGGATGAAGCTAGTTACGTTAGGATAATTGATTACAAGACCGGCAATCCAAAATTAAATTTGGCAGATTGCTATTATGGTTTAAGCTTGCAGCTATTAATTTATTTGCGTGTAGTTCTAGCTAGTCAGCAGGAACTTGGACGTTATGCTCTCAAGCCTGGTGGAATCTTTTACTTTAAAATAGATGATCCCTTGATTAAAAGTGAAGATCAGGTTAAAGAAGTAGTTGAACAGCAACTAATAAAAGAACTTAAACTAAAAGGACTTACTCTGGCCGATGTTCGTATTGTGCGGGAAATGGATTACAACATCAGTAGCCAATCAGACATTATTCCTGTCGGATTGAAAAAAGATGATAGTTTTTACTCCAACTCATCCGTTTTAAGCGAAGAGGATTTTACTTATTTGCTTAGTCATGTGGATAATTTACTGAGAAAAGTTTGTAGTGAGTTAGTTGGGGGTAAGGTTAAAATGGAACCATATAAAATCCAACAGCAAACCGCTTGCAGTTTTTGCCCCTACATTGCTATTTGTCAGTTTGACCGTCAGTTGCCTGATAACAATTATCGCCATTTAATACCCTTAAAAGATGAAGAGGTTATCCAAAGAATTAAAGCTAATAAGGAGGTAATTCCCCATGAGCTGGACCAAGGCTCAAAATGATGCGATTATTGCCAGAGATTGTAATCTCTTGGTAGCTGCTGCGGCAGGCTCAGGCAAAACTGCGGTACTGGTGGAGCGTATTATTCAATTAGTGCTTAAAGATAATATCGACATAGATCGTATGCTGATAGTAACCTTTACCCAAGCGGCAGCAGGGGAGATGAGGGAACGGATTAGTAAAGCGCTACACGATGAATTGGAAAAAAAAGAAGAGAGAGAAAATCACTTGCGCCGTCAATTAAAGTTATTAAATAAGGCTTCAATTAGTACTATTCATGCTTTTTGTACTGATGTCCTGCGCCGTTATTTTCACCTGGTAGGTATTGATCCGGGATTTCGTATTGCCGATAGTATGGAAAGCGATCTCATAAAACTGGAGACTTTAGAAGATATATTCGAGTCTTTTTACGCCCAAGGGGACCCAGATTTTTTTAACCTGGTGGAGGCTTTTGGCACTAGTAAAAGTGATCAAAGCTTGCAGGAGTTAGTGTTAAGGACTTATGAATTTGCCCAATGCAAACCTTACCCGGAGCAATGGATTCGTGATAGAGCCAACGATTTTTTATTAAGTAAAGAAGAATTTCCTCACTGTTTATGGGTAAAGAATTTAATTAAGGATATAAAAATACAGGTGCAAGCTGCCGGTGATTTGTTCCAGGAAGCTATTAAACTCTGTTGTCAACCTGGGGGACCTGTAGAATATACCGATGTTCTTCATAGCGATTATAAAATAGTGAAAGAATTACTTAAAACTTTAGAAAACGGCAATATTTATGACCTGTATGCCTATTTACAAAGTATTTCTCATGCTCGCCTTCCACGTGCAGGGAAAAATATAGATTCTGATATTAAAGATAAGGCGAAAAACTTGCGCGACGAAGGCAAAAAGCTCATTGAGCGGGTGATTAGTGAATTCTTATTTAAGGAACCGGAGCAACTCTGGCAAGACCTGGTTGAATTATATCCGCTAATGGAAAGTTTCTGTCAACTAGTCTTAGAGTTTAGCAAGGAATATCAAAAACGTAAAGCGGAGAAAAGTTTGCTAGATTTTAATGATCTGGAACACTTTGCTTTAGCTGTTTTGAGCAACCCTGAGGCTGCTGCTGAGTATCAAAAAAAATATGACTATATATTTGTTGATGAATATCAGGATAGCAATGAAGTTCAGGAAAGCTTACTTAATCGTATCAAACGTAATAATAATCTTTTTCTGGTTGGTGATATAAAACAAAGCATCTACCGTTTTCGTCTGGCGGACCCCACTTTATTTATAAATAAATTGCAGGAATACCAGGAAGGTGAGAGGAGCATTAATCGGCGCATAGATTTAAGTACCAATTTCCGCAGCCGGGAAGAGATTCTTAACGGCGTTAATTATATTTTTTCGCATATAATGTCCTCTCATCTAGGAGAAATAACCTATGATAGTAAAGCTGCATTATATCCAGGTTTAGAGTGCGACGAATCTAATAAGGAATTTATTGAAGTCTTCATAATTGACAAGAATAGAAATACTGACGAAGAAGATGCGCTGGCTCAAGCAGGTGATGCAGAGATAGAAGCCCGCCTGGCAGCCCGCAGAATAAAGGAACTTATAGGTCAGCCCTTTTATGACCCCAAATTAAAAAAATATAGACCATTGGAATACCGGGACATGGTGGTCTTGATGCGCAGTACCCGTAACTGGATAACATCCTTTTGGGAGGTATTTGCGACCGAGGGTATACCTGTTTATGCTGATCTGGGCAGTGGCTATTTTGAAACTAATGAGATTACCATAGTAATCAATCTCCTGCGGCTGATTGACAATCGCCGGCAGGATATACCTCTTATTAGTGTAATGCGCTCTCCTATTGGCGGATTTTCCCTGGATGAATTGATTGAGATTAGAATACAAAACCAGGACAGCAGCTATTACGAAGCAGTAGAAAATTATCTAACCCAATATAATAATGAACTTAAATATAAACTGCAAATTTTTATGGACAACTTGCATCGCTGGAAAAAAGAAGCTTCCTACATGCCTATGGACGATTTTATATGGAAATTGCTCCAGGAAACCGGTTATTACTACTATGCCGGAGCTATGCCTGGCGGCCGGCAGCGTCAGGCTAATCTAAAAGCCCTAGTGGATCGGGCGCGCCAATTTCAGGATAGTTTTATAAAAGGTCTTTTTAACTTCGTTAAGTATGTAGATAAAATTCAGGCTCGCAGTGGTGATATGGGAGTAGCCCGGATTTTGGGGGAAAACGAAAACCTGGTACGAATTATGAGTATTCACCGCAGTAAAGGTTTGGAATTTCCGGTAGTTATCGTAGCTGGTTTAGGTAAACAATTTAATCTGAGTGATAGCAGTGCCAAAATTTTATTACATAAGGATCTGGGTATGGGTCCTCGTTATGTTAATACTGAACTGCGTACTTATAACGATACTATAGCGCGGGTAAGTATAAAAAATAAAATTCGCCTGGAAAATCTATCCGAAGAAATGCGCATACTATATGTAGCTTTTACCAGGCCTCAATTTAAACTGATTCTTTTAGGATCTATAAATGATATAGAAGGGAACTTAAGCAAATGGAGCAAACCCATAAGTCCTTTTAATCTTACCCGGGGTAAAACCCCGCTGGACTGGATTGGACCAGTTCTTATGCGCCATCCTGATGGTGGTGTATTGCGGGAATTGGCCGGAGTGTCCTGGACAGATAGCGAGTTATTCTCCCATCCTTCCTGTTGGCAGATTCAGCTTCTTAAGCGCAGTGATTGCAGCAGTCCTGAGGCTAGGGTAGCTGAAATGGTTACAACTTTTAATGAACAAGCGGAGAAAAATAAAAACGGGCAATATTTTGAGCTTATTGCCCGGTGTTTAAGCTGGCAGTATCCATTTAAACAGGCAGCCAATATTCCATCTAAAGTTTCCGTTTCCCAGCTTAATAAGGGTAAGTATAGTATGGGATTAACCAATATCATCCTTGCTCGCCCCCGTTTTGTTGAAGGCATTAAAGCAATTACTCCAGCGCAAAGAGGGAGTATAATGCATTTTGTTTTGCAGCATCTTGATTTTAAAGCTGTTCAAGACCAGGAAAAAATTCAGCAGCAGGTAATGAATATGGTACAACGGGAAATACTTTCCCCAGATGAAGCTAATACGGTAAACATCACCCAAATTTACCGATTCTTCCATTCACCATTAGGGAAGAGGATACTTAATGCCAGCCGGGTAGAAAGGGAAGTACCCTTTAACCAGCTGCGACCGGCAGCTGAAATTTTGGATTGTGAAGTTACTGATGATAAGCTTTTAGTTCAAGGAGTTATTGATCTTTTCTTTTATGAAGGAGATGAAATTGTCCTGGTAGACTTTAAAACGGATTATATTAATGCCGAAAACCGGGAAGAATTGATAAACTATTACCAACCTCAGCTTAAATTATATAAAGAAGCCCTGGAAGCTATCCAGGGTAAAACCGTTAAGGAAAGCTACCTATATTTCTTTGGAATCAACGAAGCAGTACCGCTTCATTTATAAATTTGAATGCATAAATAATCTATGTCTATTTCTATTGTTGGTTTTAAAATTACCGTAAATGATGGTAAAATTTATATGTATTTCCGATAGGGTATTGTAAAAAAAGCTAATAATATGGGAAGGCGGTCTTAATATGCTAAAAACATTATATGTAAACCGTAAAATTAATTATAGCGGTGAGGAATTGCAGCCTCATTGGATATATCGTAATTTTGATATTATGGGAGATGCAGCTGTAGCATTTTGCGGAGAAGTTAATGTACCCCAAAAATTTATGTTAGACCAGATTGATATAATGGATAAGGCTTACATATATTCGCCCCTTATGCTTAATTTTATTATTGAACACTTTGATAATGATTTGCATCTGGCTCTTTACCGGCAGATATTATTTACCATAGGCTTGAAGGAAGAGCTAGAACAATTAGGTATAAAAGTAATACGTCGGGGTGAAGCGCTCTATGCAGATAACGGAAAGTTAACCGTTGCGGTTGCCTCCAGTTCCAATGTTTCAACTTTACTTCATATAGGCATTAATATCGAGACGGAAGGAACACCAGTAAAAGCAGCCGGTCTGACTGAATTGGGGGTAAAAGATATTCCATCCTTTGCCGAGAACGTGTTGCTACGCTACCGTATTGAATTAGAACAGATTTATGAAGCTCGCTGTCGGGTAAGGGGGATAATGTCTGTTAACAATCCTTGCTTGTAATGTACAAGAGCATAATCTACAATATTACAGGGAAAGGAGAAAAGTGCTGTGCAGGATGATGATGGCAAACTGGAGTTAATTGCCTTTAAGAGTTTTCCATATAACCGGGATTTGGTTTATGTAATTGATTTCTTAAACAAAAGCTTAAAGCAAAAAAAAATTATGTTTGGCCTCACTAAGGATAAAGAAAAGGATGAAATGGTTATTAATATATATGAGATCTAGCGGAGGACCATATGAGCAAGGAGATTAAGGACTTTATAAAAGAATTATTTAGTATTGTAGTTATAGCATTTATATTGGCTATGATATTAAGGACTTTTGTTATTGAAGGGAGGATAATCCCCACCGGTTCGATGTTACCTACAATACAACTTCAGGATCGGGTTCTGGTCAATAAATTTATATACCGTTTTAAGGAGCCAGAACGGGGAGACATAGTCGTATTTGATCCTCCCGAAGCTCTCAATACTGATCTTGATTATATTAAACGTGTCATTGGTCTACCTGGCGAAACCGTAGAAATGAAAAATGGTAAGGTCTATATAAATAACAAACCTCTTAAAGAACCTTATTTAGCAGAGGCTATAGATTATGAATATGGCCCGGTAAAAGTGCCTGAAGGCTGCCTTTTGGTTCTTGGGGATAATCGTAACCATAGTTTCGACAGTCATTACTGGAATGCCTGGTTAACCAGGGATAGATTGAAAGGAAAGGCTATTCTTACTTACTGGCCTTATAATCGCATTCACCTATTACAACGGGAGGTTTCATTTGAATGAAAATCCTCTTAACTAATGATGATGGAATTCACGCGCGGGGAATTCATAGTCTGTTGCGGGAATTAAGCGCATTAGGGGATGTTTTTGTAGCAGCGCCTGATAGGGAACAAAGTGGAACTGGACACTCTATTACGGTATTTGACCCTATTCGGGTGCAAAGCAGCAATCTACCTGGGGCTGCTAAGGCATGGATTATTGGGGGAACACCAGTTGATTGTGTTAAATTAGCAATTAATAAGCTAATCAAAGAGAAGATAGATTTAGTGGTATCAGGAATAAACCACGGCCCCAATTTGGGAACTGATGTTCTGTATTCAGGTACGGTATCCGCCGCAGCTGAGGGTTCGATTCTAGGGATTCCCTCCCTGGCAGTCTCTCTTGATTCTTACCAGGAAGATATGGATTTTAGTTTTGCTGCTCGTTTTACCCGTAATGCCATAAGAGTAGCCAGGTACCGTGGCTTAGAGTCTAAAACCCTAATTAATATTAATATACCGTCTCTTAAGTCAAAAGATATCAAGGGGGTTAGAATAACTAAACTAGGAATTCGCAACTATGACAATCTTTTTGAAGAAAGATTAGATCCGCGTGGAAACACGTACTATTGGCTGGGAGGAGGAGTTATAGAGGAGAACCAGGACCCCGAAAGTGACGTAACAGCGGTTCAGGATGGTTATATAAGTATAACCCCTATAAATCTTGACTTAACCGACTATCGGTTAATTAAAGAATACCGCCAAACCTTTTCCAAGTACCTTAGACTCTTAAGGAGATAAATCATGATGTTCTTAAGTCTGGTACTAAATACTGTATTGTTTATGGTAATTTTCAACATTTCCTATTGGAGAAAAAAAAGGGATAATCCTGATTATCCCTCCAAATCTTTTGGTAAAATGATATTGTTTCCCCTATCATTAGGTATAGTGTTTACTTTAATTATTGATGTTTTTAAGGGTATTTTTATTTATCAGATGCTGATTTTTGTATTGGCGGCATTAGTTTTATATTGGTTTTTTTATGTAATAATCCCCAAAAGATATTAGAAAATATTTTGCTACTTTAAGCAAAGTATAGTACGATTTTTGAGTAAAGTAGATATGAGGAGGTTATTGGATGAAGGTATACCCTACTAATAAAATTCGTAATATCGCCCTGGTTGGCCATGGAGGAACGGGTAAGACCTCTTTAGTAGAGGCAATGCTCTACAACACAGGTGCTACAAAACGATTGGGGAAAGTTGATGATGGCAATACTGTAGCCGATTACTTACCAGAAGAGATTAAAAAGAAAATTACTATTAGCACAGCATTAGTTCCCTGTGAATACAGAGACCATAAAATAAATGTTTTAGATACACCCGGGTATGCCGATTTCTATTATGAAGTAGTAGGAGCTATGCGAGTAGTTGAGTCGGCTATGATGGTTGTGTCAGCAAGCGCCGGGGTGGAAGTACAAACTGAAGTTATATGGGAGGAATTTCCGGATATTCCCAAACTTGTATTTATTAATAAAATGGATCGGGAGCATGCTGACTTTTACAAAGTATTAAATGAATTGAAAGAAACGTTTTCCGATAACATTGTCCCCGTACAATTACCCATAGGTGCTGAGGATAGTTTTAAAGGGGTCGTTGATCTAATTAAAATGAAGGCTCTAGTTTTTGAAGCTGGTTCTGGCAAGATAAGCGAAGAAGAAATTCCTGCAGATATGATGGATGATGTAGAAACATATAAGGAAGCCTTAATTGAAGCTGCGGCTGAAGCCAATGATGACTTACTCACCAAGTATCTGGAAGGTGAAGAACTGTCTGATGCAGAGATAATGGAAGGTATAAAAGAGGCAGCAGCCATGGGTTCTGCAGTATTTGTTTTCTGCGGCTCCGCCCTTAAAAATATAGGTATTAAACCTATGATGGATTTTATCATAGAATGTGGTGCTACCCCTGAAACAAATGCCCTGTCTAAAGATAAGGATCTTGAAAATGGACCCCTTTCCGCTCAGGTATTTAAAACTATTGCCGACCCCTATATTGGTCGTTTGAATATGTTTAGGGTATTTGCCGGAAAAATGAAAGCAGATAGTGTAGTATATAATGCCAATAAAGAAAAAGAAGAAAAAATTGCTCAAATACTGATTATGACTGGTAAGGAACAGACAAATGTACCGGAGCTGTATGCTGGTGATATTGCAGCAGTTGCCAAATTATCTGCTACTGGTACCGGAGATAATCTGACCGTTAAGTCTAATTCGGAAATATTGGAGCCCATACAATTCCCTGAGCCTACTCTTAGCATTGCTATTGAACCAAAAAGTAAGGGCGATGAAGACAAGTTAAGTGGTGCACTGCAGCGTTTAATGGAAGAAGATCCAACTATAAGGGTAGAAAAAAATAGTGAAACAAAACAAACCATATTGAAGACCATGGGCGATAGCCATGCAGATATAATTATGGAAAAACTAGCAAATAAATTTGGTGTTGACGTACTAAGCAAGGAGATGCGTATACCATACCGTGAAACCATCCGGGGTACGGTTGAAGCTGAAGGAAAACATAAGAAACAAACAGGTGGCCATGGGCAGTACGGCCATGTTTGGATTAAATTTGAACCTACCGATGAGGCTAATTTTATCTTTGAAGAAAATGTATTTGGTGGTTCGGTACCGCGTAACTATTTCCCAGCCGTTGAGAAAGGTCTTCTGGAGGCCATGGAAGAAGGAGTTCTAGCTGGTTATCCGGTAACAAACATAAAGGCAACCTTATATGATGGTTCCTACCATTCGGTAGACTCTTCCGAAATGGCATTTAAACTGGCAGCACGCTTGGCTTTTAAGAAAGGGGTGGAAGCGGCCAAACCGGTATTACTGGAACCTATTGTTAATGTACAAATACAGGTTCCGGAAGCTTACATGGGAGATATAATTGGTGACCTAAATAGTAAGCGGGGCAGAGTAATGGGAATGGAGCCTATAGGGAAGAAACAGCTAATAAAGGCCCAGGTTCCTTTGGCAGAAATGGCTCGTTACACAGTGGACTTAAAGTCTATGACCCAAGGTAGGGGTAAATTCAAAATGGAATTCTCCCATTATGAAGAAGTACCAGCCCATTTAGCTGATAAGATAATTGAGAAAGCCAAACAGGAAAAAGCAGAAAAATAAATAAAAGAATCGTATGCATTAAAAAGAGGGCTGATTCTAATAAGCCCTCTTTTTTCAAAATAGCCATAATGATTGCACAGATTAGATAGACACAGCACTTAGGAAGTTAGGAAGTTATAGAAATTCCATATGCAGTGTCTTTTGGCCTATGGATATGACTAGCTTGGCGGGTTAGTAAGGATGGTGTAATAACCAAATGTTATCGTATAATATAAGCCGATTAATTGCCCGGATATCTCAGATATTTAGCCTGGAACATATCATTTCTATTTCTATAGCTATATTAATATTTTTATTATTTTTACTGCTCAGAAAATTGTTTTCAAGATATATCTTTAGTTGGCTTATGAGGCTTAGTAGTAAAACGGATTATGTTATGGATGGTAAAATACTACTAGCCTTTGAAAAACCAATCCAAACTCTTTTTGTCATTCTAGGCTTATATATAGCTTTGCTTTATCTTCCTCTACCTGTAGCAGCGGATGTCATAATCAACCGGTTGTTTCGCTCTTCTATAGTGATTATACTAGCCTGGGGTTTAATAGATTTGACCGGTAAAGACTCGTTGTTATCAGAAAAACTTAGAGAAAAGTTTAATATTGATAGTATATTATTCCCTTTCTTCTCTAATGTTGTTCGTTTTATAATTGTGGCTTTGGCAATAGTAATAGTTGCTCAGGAGTGGAACTATGATGTAAATGGGTTCATTGCTGGTTTGGGACTAGGTGGCCTGGCTTTTGCTCTGGCAGCACAAGATGCCATCGCCAATGTTTTCGGCGGTATAATTATTATTCTAGAAAAACCTTTTGGCATTGGTGATTGGGTTACCACCTCTGGTGGGGAGGGAATAGTGGAAGATATTACTTTCCGCAGTACCACTATAAGAACATTTACCGATTCTCTAATTACTATGCCTAATTCTAAATTGGCCAATGAAGCGATTACTAACCACAGTAGGAGAGGTAAGCGTCGCATAGATTTTTATTTAGGTTTAACCTATGATACTCCTGCTAACAAAATACAAATATGTGTTAACCGTATCAAAGAAATGCTTGAAAATCACCCTGGGATACATCCTGAGACCATTATGGTTTATTTTCAAACTTTCAATGAAAGCAGTCTGGATATATTTGTCTATTGCTTCACTAATACTACTGTCTGGTCGGAACACTTAGCTGTAAGGCAAGACATTAATCTAAAGATTATGGAGATTCTCGAATCTGAGGGAGTATCATTGGCCTTTCCCAGCCGTTCTATTTACCTGGAAAATACACCGCAAAATAATAGCTGACCTAGTTTAGAGTATACTAGTAAACTTATTAAGACATACTAACTTATATAACAAATAAATCAGGCGAGGTGTAGAAAAGTGACTGTTCAGAGTGATTTGAGGAAAGCCATTGCGTCGGCCCAGGCGGCTAAAGGAACCTATTTAATGAATGCTGAATCTACTGAAGATCAATCAGCTAAAGAAAAATATCAAGAAATGGCCTCCGATATAGACAGGCATTTGGAATATCTTACTAGCCGTTTAGAATATTTAAGTAGTACTTACGGGCAAACATACCAATAATAAAAAACCTTAAATATTATTGTACTCATACAAAAACCGCCAAAAAGGCGGTTTTTACGTGATTTATCCCTAAAATTCTTAATGGCAGGGGCGAGAGGCCTCGAACCCCCAACCCCCGGTTTTGGAGACCGGTGCTCTGCCAATTGAGCTACACCCCTGCATTTCTTTCAAGCAAAACTAATTTTAGCACAAAAAATAATCACATTCAAGACAAATTAAACAGAATTATCAATAGCACAAAATAGACACTGTAATTCAGTTCCTTCGGATACACAGAGTAACAAAGTTTTTCTGTATAAAACTGACGGCTGAGCTTCAAAATTCGCAATTGAGATGCTGGAATGAAAGAAATAAGATGTATTTCAATGATAGCTTTTGCAAATTATATTGAACCTGCCGGTCATTAGAAGTAATATTAAAATTAACGTTAATTAGGAGTAATAATTGGGAGTAATATACGTAATAATGATAGAATATTATTTATTGGTTTAACAACAGATAACCAAAAAAATTAAGGTAGGTGTATTTTTTGAGCAAAGTATTAGTGCTCATGGGAGGAACATCGGAAGAAAGAGAAGTATCGTTAAAAAGTGGTAATAATGTATATACAGCCTTAAAAAAAATAGGCTATCAAGTAGAACTACTAGATTTAGGTAAGGATAACCTAAACAAAATAGCAGAGATAGCTCCTGACGTAGTATTTATTGCCTTGCATGGAAAAAATGGCGAAGATGGAACAGTTCAGGGTTATCTTGATTTACTGGGAATACCATATACAGGTTCAGGTGTCGCTACTAGCGCCATATGCATGAATAAAATATTAACCAAAAAACTACTTAGTTATGAAGGATTACCGACCCCCGATTTTATCATTATTAAGAAAAAAACCTTTGATAAAAATGCTTTTGTAGTTCGGTCCCTGGTGCAAAAATTCGGCTTACCTATGGTAGTAAAAGCTGCTACCCAAGGTTCGAGTATAGGTACTTATATTGTAAATAAAGAAGATGATATTTTGTCTGCAATTGAAGCAGCTTTTCAATACGATCAAGATGTTTTAGTAGAAAAATATATAGATGGTATGTTATTAACCGTAAGTATAATAGGCAATGATAATCCTTGTGTTTTACCCATTATTGAAATTACCTCAGAAAATGAATTTTATGATTATGAATCCAAATATACACCAGGCATGTGTCAACATATAATACCAGCGCGAATTAGTCAAGATTTACAAAACCAAATATCTCGAATCAGCGAAGAAGCTTACAAGTCTTTGGCCTGCAGAGGTTTTGCCCGCATTGATTTTATGGTGGATGGCAAAGGGCAACCTTATATTTTAGAGATTAATACTATACCCGGGTTAACTGATATGAGCCTGGTTCCAGATGCTGCACGAGCCGCAGGAATATCTTATAGTGAATTACTGGAACGTCTAATAAATTTGGCTCTGGAAAAATAATAAAAAAGGATTAGTGAAGGTATATCCCGAATTATATATAAGTATTCAATAATGGGAGAGACCTTTATATGACTAATTTTTTGCCAGCAGGGATTATATCAGATACTATTAATGATATATGCCAGAAGGTTTTACAGCTTAAGGATGAAAATGACTTATTACTACTAAAACAAGGCCTGGAGGAAATAGAAGATTTGGCTTTTGGTCTTGCTATTTTTTTGGAGAAGCTTTCCTGCGATCCATTGATTTATACTGGAACTGGAAGCACAGAAGAAATTATTAAACGTTTGGATTGGGCTTTATCCTTTAGCGAAGGAATCGAGCCTGGGGAATATTTAAAATATAAAACCCAGGCTAAGAAATTCTAAACCAATATTAATAATACAAATAGCCCTAGGACAAATTTGTCTTAAGGCTATTTGCTCTATTCTTATCAAACAAATGCTTATAAGTCTTGATAATATGCTGAAGTCACATAATTATGTTAAAAGATAAAAAACTGATATAATCATTCATAAATAATAATCTGGAAAAGTTATTAACTATAAACAGGCAAACACGCACTATTGGGGAAAAGACGAGCTAATTTAAGTAAACATTAACAACCTTAACCGTGATCAAATTTAAAGGAGGTTTCATATGAAAACCAGTTCTAATCGTAGTACTTTAAAACTAATAATATTTTTAATTGCTTTAGGTGTATTGTCTTACTTAACTGCTATATATGTTGACTGGCTCTGGTTCAATTCCATGGGTTTTAGTAAGGTATTTACTATTTTGCTGCTCAATAAAGTCGGCCTTTATTTGATAATTTTCCTGTTCACTTTAATTCTGGTTTACTTGAATTTATGGTTAACCCGCCGACATTTGGGACATGATCAGCGTCCAGAGGAAAATGATGAGGGTCGAGAGATTATATATTTAAATCAAGATAAATCCCCCTTTAGTGAATTACTATTAGGGAAAATGGGGAAATGGATATTTCTTGGCCTTGGTATATTAGCTGCATTATTAGTTAGTTCAACAACCGCTGATAATTGGATAGTTGTACAACAGTTTATCAATCGTTTTTCTATGGGGACGATAGACCCTATTTTTCATAAAGATATCGGCTTCTACTTTTTTGACCTTACATTTTATAGTTTCGTTTATCGTACTTTAATGATGGCTCTGGTTATAACAACTTCAATTGTAGCTTTTATTTATCTATTAAATGTTTCTGGTGAAATATTATTGGGTGATTGGAGACAATTTACTTTTGCTAAAAGTCATATAGCTGTACTGCTAGCATTAATTTTTGGTCTTAAAGCGTTTGGCTACAAATTATCAGCTTATGAACTTCTTTTTTCACCTAACGGTATTATTTATGGTGCAACCTATACTGATGTTAATGCTAAACTTCTGGCTTACAAGGTTCTTCTAATAGTCTCATTGCTTGTTGCTATTGTTATACTGGCTAATATTTTTATAAAACGCATAAACTGGATACTGCTGGGTATAGGTACCTGGATAGTTCTAGTAGTTGTAATGAATGGTATTTATCCGGCTGCTTTACAAAAACTAGTGGTACAGCCTAATGAGTTTAATCGCGAAAAACCCTATATTGAGTCAGCCATAAAATTTACCCGCCAGGCTTATGGTTTAGATAAAGTCGAAAATCGTGAGTTTAAGGTAGATTATAACCTGCAAATAGATAAACCTAACAATCAGGATACCATTACTAATATCCGCCTTTGGGACTGGGAGCCATTGACAGATACCTACAAAAGCCTGCAGGAACTAAGACCTTACTACGTATTTAATGATATGGATATTGACCGTTATATGATAGATGGTAATTACCGTCAGGTAATGATATCTGCTCGTGAACTGGAACAAGAAAACCTTAATGCAGAAGCTAAAACCTGGATTAACCAGAAGCTGATGTACACTCATGGTTACGGTGTAGTAACTAGTCCGGTTAATGAAGTGGCACAGGAAGGTTTCCCAGAATTCTTTATAAAAGATATACCACCTCAGTTTAATACTTCATTAAAGGTAACCCGTCCGGAGATATATTTCGGTGAGCGCACTGATACTTATGTAATTGTAAATACTAAGCAAAAAGAATTCGATTATCCGTCAGGAGATACCAATATTTTTTCAACCTATAAGGGAACAGATGGAATAAAGATTGGTTCTTGGCCACGTCGCCTGGCATTAAGCTGGGTTCTTAAAGATTATAAGATGGCCATATCCAGTGAAGTTAGCAATAACAGTCAGGTATTAATGCATCGCAATATTGTTGAACGGACCAAGAAAATAGTTCCTTATCTTACTTTGGACAGTGATCCCTATATTGTCATTGATGATAAGGGTAAGCTATACTGGATTATTGACGCTTATACTATGAGTAACCGCTATCCCTATTCCCAGCCCTTTGACAGAGAGGGGAACAATTATATACGTAATTCGGTTAAAATAACCTGTGACGCTTATAACGGAGATATGAATTTTTATATAGCTGATCCTTCCGACCCAATAATAAAAACCTATAATAAAATATTTCCTGGATTATATCAACCAATGGAGGCAATGCCTGACAGCCTGCGTGCGCATGTACGTTATCCCGTAGATTTATATCAGGTACAAGCCCATATATACCAGACTTTCCACATGACTAATGCTTATGTATTTTATAACAAAGAAGATCCCTGGCTTATTCCCAAGGAAATTGTTAATAACGAACAGAAAACTATGGAACCCTACTATATCATTATGCGTTTGCCTGAGGAAGAGGTATCCGAATATATATTGATGTTACCTTTTACTCCCAAAAACAGGCCCAATATGATTGCCTGGATGTGTGCACGTATGGACGGTGATAATTACGGAAAATTACTGGTTTACAACTTCCCCAAACAAGAAACCGTATATGGTCCGGAGCAGTTGGAGTCGAGAATAAACCAGGATACCGAAATAGCGCAACAGCTAAGCTTGTGGAACCAGCAGGGTTCCAAAGTATATCGAGGTAATCTGCTGGTAATACCTATGGATAATTCTATACTTTATATAGAACCCTTATATTTGCAGGCGGAAAATAGCCGTATACCGGAGCTAAAAAGAGTTATTGCCGGATTTGGCAACCAGATAGTAATGGAACCGTCTCTGGATCAGGCTTTAATGAAGTTATTTAAAACCAGACCGCCTGGTGCTGGCACTAATGCCGATACTGATAAATCGGAAGTAAGTGATATTGGAACTGATAGTATTGCTGAGCTGGCTAAACTAGCACGTCAGTACTATGACCAGGCAAATCAGCGTATTAAAGAAGGAGATTGGGCAGGATATGGAGAAAACATTGCCAAATTAAATGATATCATAAGAAGACTAGAGAAAATTCCTAACAATAAAAATTAAAAGCCTGCTGATATTTGCTGCACCTAAGAATTAATATAGCAGTTCAATTATCTTAAATCAGGAGATAATTTCGTATTAATCGTATTAGATAGATGCAGTCGAGCATTTAGGAGATGGTGATATGGAAGATCATAAAGATTTAAAAATTGTATGCCTGGGGGACAGTATTACTTACGGTTTTCCATTTGGTCCCCGGGCATCATGGGTAACAATGTTACGAGATGCCCTTAAGGCAGAAGTAATAAATCAGGGTATAAATGGTAATACCACGAGTGACATGTTAATACGTTTTGAACGCTCAGTCCTAAAATATAATCCCAGCCATGTGATTATTATGGGAGGAGCAAACGATATTATTTGTGCTGAATCTTTTGACCGTATCACCTGGAACTTGCGGGAAATGATAGAGAAGGCAAAGAGTGCTGGAATAGAAGTAATCCTAGGAGTTCCTACTCCGATTGATGTACCTTATTGGGAAAAGCGAATTATTCGCCTCCAACAGTGGATTATGGAATATGCTCAGGAACATAATCTTAAGATAATCAACTTTGCCAAAGCTTTTTTTGATGAATCCGGAAAAATAAAAAGTGATTTATTATTAGCCGATGGTGCCCATCCAGATACCAAAGGCTATGAGGCCATGTTTGCACAAATTGATCTAAGTATATTTAAGTAAAAACAAAGTAATAAATATGCATGAGGTTGAATAATTGGACGCGGAATACGCGGAGTAATAAGGAACACGAACCAAAAGGGCATATGGATGTTCCGCTTCGCTACTCAATTAATGTAGCGGTTTAAATTAATTAACTCAACTTTCTGACCAGAAAAACTGGCTTAAAAGCCCGAAAGAACAATAAAATAAACGATTTAAAAACCGGTATTGACGAAAAAGTGCATCCGTGTTTGGTAAAATGTAAGTCGAA
>Ga0134092_1001313_pt1 | contig 22170 bp, 27 predicted proteins | sample 3_6taG_FD_94454 | JGI IMG/M metagenome (GOLD analysis project Ga0134092, IMG submission 94454) | Switchgrass degrading microbial communities from high solid loading bioreactors in New Hampshire, USA - 3_6_20_6_A3 metaG | ecosystem: Engineered > Bioreactor > Semi-continuous > Anaerobic >... | reverse complement strand
TCAAAAATGGAGGTAGAGAAATGAGAGATCTAGTAATAAGACCTTCGACTCCACAAGACTTGGAAGAAATCGCAAAAATAATGGCTGGTGCTCCGGCTTGGGCAGAATTTGGGATCAATTATGAACGAGCCCTTAAAATGCTGCAGGAAACAGAAGATAATATTTTTACAGCAGAATTAAATAATGAGGTAGTAGGCTGCATAACTCTACGCCTAAACGGAGTTGGTAATGTCGGAGCTTATATCTTAATCATAGCGGTAAAAGAATCCTACCGCAGTCAAAACATTGGTGCCGAACTGATCAACTTTGCTGCTGAAAAAGCCAAACAGCATTTACCTAACTTATTCTTGATTTGTTCAGTATTTAATACCCGGGCGCAAAAATTTTACGAACGGAATGGATTTGAAAAAGTTGGAATTTTAAAGGACCTTTATGTAGAAGGCCAGGATGAAATCTGGTACCGTAAACGGCTGGGAACTGTATCCCTAAAGGACTAGTAACAATATCAGGCGGGAAGTTTGCTATGTAAACTTCCCGCCTGTTGTCTATTATTCCTGCCCGCACTCACCACTACTACCTCTTAAAATCTCCAGTCCGTGCCCTAAGGCAGGTAAAATGGCTTGCAAAGATTCCCGTACACCTTTCACACTTCCTGGCATGTTTATTATTAAGGTTCTTCCTCTGATCCCAGCCACTCCTCGGGATAACATGGCCTTGGGTGTTTTTTGCAAGCCATAATAACGCATAGCTTCTGGTATGCCGGGAACCACTTTTTCGATTACTTCCAAAGTGGCATCTGGAGTTACATCGCGGGGAGAAAAACCAGTTCCACCCGAGGTTAGAATCAGGTCTAAGCCCATTACGTCACAGGCATAACGCAACTTTTCTACTATAATTTCTTTTTTATCAGGTATTATTTCATAATATTCTATGTTAAATTCATTACCTAATAATTCAGCTGCTGTTTTGCCGCTTAGATCTTCCCGTTCTCCTCTAGAACCCTTGTCACTCATAATCAGTATTCCAGTGCGAAACATTAAATCACCTCTACAGGATCACCCTTATGAATCTCTCCACCTTCAATTACCCGGCAAAAAAGTCCTTCATATGGTAACAGGGTAATTCCCAGAGTCCTAGTTACTACGCTGGGGTGATCTTCTTTACCAATTTGTGATACTTCCAAGATAACATCAGAGCCTATTTTTAACCGGCCCCCTACTCCTACGGCAACCAAATCAATACCATCTATAAGCAAGTTCTCAGCAAACTCCCCCGGGCCTATATTCATATTTTTTTCTTCATTAACTTTTTTTACGCTGGCCAGGTTAAGACAGGTTACCTGACGCCCCCAGGGGCCGGCATGCCCATCGTTTTCAATGCCATAATCCTTAATTACCTTAGCATGGTTAACTTCCTTTTTAAGCTGTCCCCTTTCCGGGGCAATGCATATAGAATAAAGCGTTCCTTTAGGCAACCATATCAACTCCTCTTTACATGTCCACTCTTGCCGCCCCATTTTTCCAATAATTTTATCTCCTTTATCTCCATCCAACGATCGACCGCTTTGGCCATATCATATATCGTGATAGCAGCTATACTGGCGGCAGTAATAGCCTCCATTTCCACCCCGGTTTTACCTGTAGTTTTTACTGTCGAGGTGATTATAATGCTAGCATTTGTTTCATCGAATTCATAATTAATATCAACTGAAGTGAGCATTAAGGGATGACACATAGGTATCAAGCTGGAGGTTTGTTTAGCCCCCATTATGCCGGCTACCTGAGCTACACCTAAAACATCACCTTTTTTTATTCCTCCGTTCCTGATTAAGGCCAGGGTCTCAGGTTGCATAGAGATAACTGCTTGGGCTATAGCTACCCTTGTACTATCTTCTTTGGCACTGATATCGACCATACGAGCCCTACCTTGCTCGTTAACATGAGTAAAATCCATTTTACCCTCCTATTTGGAACATCTTACGCTTATTTTCGTTTCCCCAGCCGTTATTCATCATGTGGTGCTGTTTGGGCTTGTTAGTAATAGCCTTTCTAAATAATAATTCCAGCTCTTCATCACTAGCCCCAGAGGCCATAGCCTTTTTGAGGTCAATTTCCCTTTTATCATAGAGACAACCTCTGAGTTTCCCATCAGCTGTCATTCGGATACGGTTACATTCACCACAAAAATGATTACTCATGGGAGATATAAACCCCAGTGTACCTTTTCCTCCTACCAGACGATAAGATTTAGCGGGTCCATTACCTTTAACAGTTTTGTCGATTTGAAGTTCATATTCCTTTTCTACTTGTTTTTTAACTTCACTGACACTAAGCATTCGTTCCGGTTTCCAGTAATGCAAGTCCCCTATGGGCATAAACTCAATAAAACGAAGGTGCAGGGGATATTCATAAGCCAGGCGGGCAAAAGCCATAATTTCGTTATCATTAAAACCCTTGATTATTACCGTATTTATTTTTACCGGGTGCATTTCCAATTCTAGAGCTTTAAATACCGCTTCCATGGCCTTCTTTAAATCGCCCCGGCGCGTTATATAATGATATTTAGTGTCACTTAAAGTATCCAGACTGATATTTATTCTTTTCAAACCGGCAGCCTTTAATTCTTTTGCCATTGCTGGGTAAAGAAGACCATTGGTAGTTATAGCTATATCGTCTATTCCCGCTATATCAGCAGTATAGCGAATAAGTTGTCCAATGTTTTTACGTACCAAAGGCTCTCCACCAGTAAATCTGACTTTACGAATCCCTACTGCAGTTGCTATCTTAATCAAGCGTGCCATTTCTTCTAAACTCAGAATTATATAATGTCCCAGGTTTTTCACACCTTCTTCAGGCATACAATAACGGCAACGCAAATTGCAACGATCCGTAACAGATACTCGTAGGTAATTAATATCTCGTTGATAACTGTCTAACACATTTTCACTCTCCCCCGGGACCGTTTTTTACCATATTAGCTTTAAAAACAACCTAGCTCACAGGCAAAAATTTTGATTCCCGCCAAATCACATAGTTTCCCCATTTCGTGAAGTTCAATATCAAGTTGGGAAGCTGCTTCACGAGCCTGGGTACAGCTTGCCTTCCCATTAGGAAACATCTCTTTAAGTTTTTCCACCAACTGTTTTTCTTCAGCCATAATTAAATTACCTCCCTTAAAAAAATAACTCCCTGTAAAGGGAGTACACACAACATTCACCATGTCTAGTATACTCCTTTCCAATTGGGAGGCATACATGTTTCCCTGTATACCCTATCGTTCAGATACCATAGCTAATAAGCCTTAGGTTAACTGAATCGGAGTTTCCAATATATTTACATTATACAACATACATTGTTTTTCTATCTACTACATAAATCTACAAGATAATTCAATTGGAATAATTTTGTAAAATTTAAAAAAGTGGCAAAGCAAAAAAACTATGGTATTATTTAATGTAACACATAGGAAACCAATCATATAAGGAGGTTGGTGACTAAAAAATGACCGCTCTGCAATGGATCTTGGCAGCTGTAATATGCGGTGTCATTGAAATAATTACAGTAGGACTATGGTTCCTTTGGTTTGCTATTGCTGCTCTTATTGTCGCAGTCCTGGCAAGCCTCGGTTGGTTATCTTCATTGGGAGCACAACTACTTGTCTTTGCTTTTTTAACCCTGATTTTTATCATTTTTACTCGCCCTCTGGTTAAGAAGTTCTTTCATACAGAAGATACCCTTAGTAATGTAGACGCCTTAATCGGCCAACACGGTATTGCAACTACTACCATTGAACCCCTGCACCGCGGCCAGGTAAAAGTAAATGGAGAAATTTGGACAGCAGTATCAGGTGAAACTATTCCCGAAGGAAGTAAAATTATCGTTACCGGTGTTGACGGGGTTAAGCTTCAGGTAGTTAAAGCCATAGATTAAATTTGGATTCCTGCTGTAAAAAAACCTATTCGAATATATAATAGTAAATACTAGCCCTAAAGTAAGTTGGTTTTTGAATTAAGAATTATTGTTTAAATACTTCGTATTTCTTTTGATTTCATCAATAAATGACGATATTTATTCCCCTTGGATTTCCGCGTGTTAACCCTTCACCTTTTGAGTATTACTGATGTTCACTGTCGTTCACAGTTTAGGTTGCTGTGTACAATTATTCAACCTCATGCATATTAAAAACATTTGAAAGGAGAAAATTATATGGGAGCGATATTAGGGGTTTTGGTAAATCTGATTATTGTTATTTTCGTGGTTATGATCGCTTTCTCTTCCATTAAAATCATTAGACAGTCTACAGTAGGACTGGTAGAGCGATTGGGTAAGTTTCATAAGAAGGCTGAACAGGGTATTAATGTAATTATACCCTTTATAGATTCCTTTAGAGCAGTGGTAGATTTACGGGAACAGGTAGTTGATTTCCCTCCCCAGCCAGTTATAACCAAAGATAATGTTACTATGATGATCGATACGGTAGTATACTTTCAGGTGACTGATGCATTTAAGTATACCTACGAAATTGCTAATCCTATCCTGGCCATTGAAAACCTGACTGCTACTACTTTAAGAAATATTGTGGGAGATTTAGAGCTTGATGAAACCCTTACCTCCCGCGATATTGTAAATACCCGCTTACGGGTTATCCTGGATGAAGCTACCGATAAGTGGGGTATCAAGGTTAACCGCGTAGAATTAAAGAACATTCTGCCTCCTCAGGATATTCAAAATGCCATGGAAAAACAGATGAGGGCTGAAAGAGAAAAGAGAGAAGCAATTCTTCGGGCTGAAGGACAAAAAACGGCCGCTATATTGGAAGCCGAAGGTCGTAAACAGGCTGCTATACTTCAAGCTGAAGCTGTAAAAGAAGCCAATATCCGTGAGGCCGAAGGAACCAGGCAGGCTAAAATCCTGGAAGCTGAAGGCGAAGCACAGGCTATATTATTAGTCCAGAAGGCTCTGGCCGACAGCCTGGTTTTGTTGCGTGAGGCTGCGGCTGATGAAAAGGTATTAGCTTTGAAATCCCTGGAAGCTCTTAAGGCAATTGGTGACGGGCAAGCCACCAAGCTTATTATTCCCGCTGATCTAGCCGGACTTGGTGGCGTTTTCGCCGCTCTAAAAGAAGCCACCCAGGATAATACTAACGCTGGCCAAGTAGATAATAAATAAAATAACAAACAATAATAATATAGAAATAAAAAGGGGCGATTTCTAAATGCCCCTTTTCATTGTCCTTTCATAGTTTAGATTAATAATTGATATAAAGTGAAGGAAACATTGGTTTGGGATATAAATTTTGAATTTGAATTCTTATTTTGGTTCACCCTTCACCCTTCGGATACTACTGATTTTCGCTTCGCTTACTATTAAGATCGCGGGTACTTCTAGTGTTCACTATTGTTCCCAATTAATGTTGCCGCGTATTTATTCAACCTCATGTATATTTATTACTATTTACAGGGGAAGCAATGATTAAAAAATAAAGATTCAGTGTAATTCATAAGCAATCAGCGTTCTTCAGTGTCTATTAAAATAACTGTGTCATTCTGTGCGCCCGAAGGGCTTGAGTTATCTGGGTCTATATTAGAAAAAGTTCATATCAACCGCTATTTCCGAGCGGTCAGTTACTATCCAGTGTACGGGAACATCTGTATTATGGGGGAAAACGTTATCCACAACCTGAAATTCATAGCATACACCACAATTAAAACAATTCTTATGCAGGCTAGGCAGGAAGCGGTCATAATAACCTTTACCATATCCCAAGCGGAAGCCCCGGGCATCAAAAACTAACCCGGGAACTAGTACTACATCAATTTTATCAACAGGGAAAGCCGCCCCCCGAGGCTCCCGGATACCAAAAGAACCGTGTCCCATATCATTCCAGTCCTTAACCGCAATAGCTTCCAAATGATTACCATTAACCCGTGGCAAAAGAATAGTACGCCCTGCTTGCTGCATTTTCTTTAACCAGGGTATAAGATTAACCTCATTTTTAATACTACTGTAACCCATTATTACTTTAGCCCTAATTACAGGTTCTAATTGTTCCAGACTATGCCAGATGCGCTTGCTTAAGTTGTTGACATCTTCCATAGACATCTCATTCCTTTGTTTAGCTATTTTATTTCTCAATTCCTCTCGTTTTTGTTGGGGGTTAATCTGCATGTCGATAAGAAAATTTTTCTTATTACTTATATCAGACAAAAGTGATACCTCCTAAATGCGTGGTTTTTTCCAGTAATATGCCAAGAAAGCCAAAAGCAATAATAGCAGGGTACAAACTTGTCCTATAGAAAAAGGACCAAAGAAAATCTCATTAGAACGGAAAAACTCTACTATAAAACGGTAAACGGAATAACCAATAACATAGAGAAGAAATACCTGCCCTGGAAATTTACGCCGTGGATAAAAGCGAATCAGGCCAATAAATAGCAAAAAGTTCAGGGCTGAGCTATACAGCTGAGTTGGGTATCGGTGATAAGCGTCGACTGCCGGGAATACTACACCGTAAGCACTATCTGTGATATTACCATAACAACAGCCATTTAAGAAACAACCTATCCGTACTAGTGCATATCCTAAAGCCAGGTAAGGAGCAAATATATCCGCTACTTTCCAAAAGGAAAGGTTCTTGCGACGCAAATAAATAATAAAGGGGATTATTCCCCCTATCAATCCTCCATACCAAGCCATCCCGCTAATACCGTCTTTAATATTTAAAAGCATTAAAGGATCAGATAATAAAATTTGCCATTCATAAGTAATGATATAGGCTAAACGAGCCCCAATAATACCAAATACAACACATAACATGACCAGGTCCAGTACCATGTCCCGGTCATAATCCTCCTGAGCAAAAAGCCGACTAATTCCTATAATAGCTAATATTACCGCCAAAGCCAGCATCAGACCCCAAGAGTATATCCTAAAATTCCCGACCGTAAACAAAATCGGCTGCAACTTATCAACTCCTTACTTTCCGGTTATCCACAGGAAGCTGTGTTCTAAATTCAGGCAACGACATTTTATGCCAGCACTATTAGTTCCACTTCAGCGCTATAAACAGGAAGCAATAGTTATCAACAGACTTATTCACATTATCCACAATAATTTTCACAAGGACTTATATCCCAGGGTAAGCATTAATATTAAGGGGGGCAAAATCCCCGCGCACATAGCTAATATAGGCATTCCCAGCTATCATAGCAGCATTATCAGTGCACAGTTGTAAACGGGGATAATACAACGGTAGTCCCAGCTCTTGACTCTTAATTTTCAACAGGTTTCGCAAATGCTGATTAGCGGCTACTCCCCCAGCTAATAAGATGGAACAAACCTGATATTGATTAGCCGCATGGATAGTTTTTTCCACTAATACTTCTACCAGGGCATCTTGAAATTCAGCGGCCAAATCATTTACATCTATAGTTCCTCTTCTCTTAAGTTTATTCCACTCATTCATGGTAGCTGTCTTTAACCCACTAAAACTAAATTCATAATCTTGCCGATCCAAAAATACGCGGGGGAGATGAATTTTCCCGGCTTGACCTTGGGCAGCGGCTTTTTGAATAGCCGGCCCTCCCGGATATCCTAGACCTAAAAAACGGGCAACTTTGTCAAAAGCCTCTCCGGCTGCATCATCACGGGTTTCTCCAATTAACTCATATTCACCCAAAGAACGCATATAAAGCAGACTAGTATGCCCTCCTGACACTACCAGACAAAGAGCTGGAAAAGCAATGTCTGGGTGCTCCAAAAAGTTAGCATATATATGGCCTTCCAGGTGATTTACTGCAATCAAAGGTTTTTTAAGGGCATAAGCAAAAGATTTGGCAAAGGACAGCCCTACCAGTAAGGCACCAATCAAACCGGGCCGATTAGTAACAGCTACTGCATCAATATCAGTATAGGCCAAACCAGCATTTTTAAAGGCTGTGTCTACTACCAGGCCTATGTTTTCAATATGTTTGCGTGATGCTACTTCAGGAACTACTCCACCAAATTGGGAGTGTATGTCTATTTGTGAGTTTACTACATTAGACAATATATCCTGTCCGTTTTTAACAATAGCGGCAGCCGTCTCATCGCAAGAAGTCTCTATACCTAAAATTTTTATATCTGACAAAGTTTATCACCTTTCTAGTTAAAACAATAATTTAGCCATTATAATGGCATCCTCATTATTATCAGAATAATATCCTTTGCGCAGACCGCTAGGCAGATAATTCAGGTTCCGGTACAAAGTTAAGGCGGCTTTATTGGAGGGACGAACCTCCAATAAAATGCGCCGGGCATTTTTCTCCCGCGCTACCTTTTCCAATTCCTGCATCAGAGCTGTCCCTATACCGGTTTGGCGGTACTTAGGAGCTACGGCTACATTAGTTATATGTGCCTCATCGAATACAACCCATATACCACCATAACCCGCGATATCTCCTCCGCAATCACATACCAGATAAGTAGCAAAATCATTAGCCAGTTCACCCAAATAAGATTCCTCGGACCAGGGAATAGCAAAAGAAACCCTTTCAATTTGCATTACTTCAGGTAAATCCTGCGCAGTCATTCTCCTTACTATAAAATTGGGGTTTAGCATTACAGTTCTCCTCTTTTTAAACGATACTCAGCTTCTGATAAACGGATATAAACAGGACGCAATTTAATAATATCCTCAAATTCATTCTTGGCACATTTATATCTACCCAGGCTGGCCAGGGCAGCAGCCCGGGGCAGCATTAAATGAGCTGGAGGAATAATTAATTTCCCCTGTAGCTGTTCCTGAAAAAAATCAGCATAGGGATAATAGCCATCACCTAATAAAATGATGCGATCTTTTTGCTCTTGTCTCATAATAGCTAAAGCCTGTTCCACAAAAACCTCTGGAGGACAGGCCAAAGATTCATTTAAGGGATACGGATACTCATGGGTCACATCATAAAAACCGCAGTAAACTTCTTGCTTGCGCGCATTCAATAAGGGGCAGACCAAAGCGCTATTCGCACTTATGTTGTGCGCCAGAACATCCAAGGTACTAACCCCTACTACCGGTTTTTGGGCAGCCAGACTTAGCCCCTTAACTAAAGCCAGACCGATCCTAAGGCCTGTAAAAGAGCCGGGGCCAATGGTTACAGCAATAACATCTACATGGTTTATAGTACATTCACATTCGCGCAAAACCCGGTCTACCATAGGCATCAAGGTCTCAGAGTGAGTTTTTTTATAGTTTAAGAACTCTTCTTTTATAAGCTTATCATCACTTAATAATGCTACCCCGGCCACTGGTGTAGCACTATCTATAGCTAGTATTAACATATTTTTCTTAACTCCTCCACTTTGGCCCGATAGCGATTGCCTCTAGGGCATAATTCTACTATGCGCTCCCGCTCATAGTCTCCATTCACTATTGCAATATTGAGTACTAGTGCCTCAGCAGGCAGAATGTTTTCCCCAACCTGAGGCCACTCAATCAGACATAAACCATCCTTATCCAAATAGTCATCTAGTCCCAGATCATCCAAATCACTGTCTTCCAGGCGGTAAAAGTCAAAGTGAAATATATTTATTTGCGCCTGGTAAATATTCATAAGGGTAAAGCTAGGACTGGTAACCCTGCCGGTATATCCTAGGCCCCGAGCAATACCTCGGACCAAAGTAGTTTTACCCGCTCCCAGTTCGCCAATCAGATATACTATATCATTTATCTCAAGTACACCAGCCAGTAACCGTCCCAGGCCTACCATTTCTTCCTCATTATGCACAGTAACTTGCAATAGTCTCACCTCAAAATAATCATCTAAATTCTCTTATAATATTCGTCCCGTATTTGCTTAAAGTCCTCCCAGACTGGCCTTTTGTACGATTCATTGCGTAACAGAGCTGCAGGATGAAAGGTAGCTATAATTTTAATATCATGACGTTTAAACCATTTACCTCTAATAGCTGTAATCCCTACATTAGGATTAATTATAACCCGGCAAGCCAGTGAACCTAAGCATACTAACAGCTCAGGTTTTATAAGTCGTATCTGTGCCTCCAGATAAGTCCTGCATATTTGAACCTCATCCGGGTTGGGTAAGCGGTTCCCTGGAGGGCGGCATTTCACCACATTGGCTATATATACCTCTGAACGGGGAAGCTCTGCTGCTGATAATATTTTATCTAACAATTGCCCAGCACGGCCAACAAACGGTCTCCCCAGGCGATCCTCATCCATACCTGGGCCTTCTCCCACCAGCATTAAACGGGCATCAGCCTTGCCTTCCCCAAAAACCACGTGCTGACAGCCTTCCCTTAGGCGACACTTTCTGCAGTTTTGTACCTGCTTCTCCAACGATGCCAGATCTTCTACCTCCAAATGGGCTTCTTCTGGCTTTATTCCATCAATAAAGGAAAGATAAAATGGTCTTTCTTTTTCCCTTTCTTCTTCCTGGAGCTGTACTTCCTGTACCTCTGAAAATCCAAATAGATCAGGTTGTTCAATAGACATTTTCTCCCCTCCCGCTCACTTCTAACCGTTCTTTATCTAAAGTTCCATTAATTAACTAGGAATCATCACCTATATTTTATGACTGCAAAAACCCTAATTCGTATGCATAATGGTGAATGCCAAACCTAAAATAAATATTACAATTAAAATTAAGAATTAAAAATAAGAATTATTGTAGAAATACTCCGTATTTCTTTTATTTTTACAAAAATCAGTGTTCAATCAGCGCCTATAAGCGCCTATAATAGTAACCGAATGAAGCATCAAGCGCCCCCTTTGGAGGTGAAATAATCTGTGCGCCCGAAGGGCCAGTGTAATCTGTGTCTATTGTCTATTACCCTCCGCGGGGTCCGCATCTAATTATTTAGCTTTTCACAATTTTATTACTTTTAGCGCAGTTAATCAAAAAAAGCGGGCTGATTGCTCAACCCGCTTTAATGTAGTTTATTTACTGGTAACAGCTCTCTCCAGAACCTGGTATAAATCATCAAAACCGTTGCCTATACGCCAGAAGGAAATCCCTCCCAACTGGTTTTCAAGCGCTACATTAAACTTTTCACTCAAACTCTGCTCATTTTCCATCCAGATTTCATGACGGCTGCCCTTTTCGTCATAATAAATACAATAAGGACTCATACTATTCTGATCAAAAAACTTCTGTACCCGGTATTTATCCTCAATTTCGGCTAGCCCTTTAGCCGTAACCGTTACCGTTTTACTACCGGAAGACCAATTATAACCGTAAGTAGGCATACCTAACAATATTTTTTCTCGAGGTATGTTGCTCACCATATATTTAGTTACATCTTTTACCCACCACAGGGGAGCTATTGGTCCTGGCTGCGAGTTAGCGTAACTATAATCATAAGCCATTACTACCACTTTATCGGCTATTTCTCCTATCTTCTGGTATTGATAAGGAGTAGACCAGGTCTCCTTTCCGGTACGGGCAAAAACAGCTACCGATAAAGTTTTATCAGGTCCGAGATAAGTCTTTAGTTCCTGCAAAAAGGAAGTGAAAAGGCTGGCATCACTGGGATCCATCATCTCAAAGTCGATATTAACTCCATCGTAGTGGTTTTTGTTAACCTGATCTAGGAGATTACCTATTAGTCGAGTTCGGTTGGCCTTGGAGCTAAGTAACTCGTGTAAAGGTTGGTTACCCATCAATACTACACTAGCATGGGTTCTAATACCTTGCTTACGTACCATCTGCAGAATGGTATCATAATCGTCCTGGTATTCATAAGTCAACTCCCCTTTGGAGTTAGTCTCGAACCAGCGAAAGACAATATCAGTAAACAAATGCAGGTTATTTTTAAGCTCGTCCCGCGGAGAACGGTAATAATAAGCAAATACTTCCGGTCTATAATTAAAATCAATAATTACTTCCCGCTGCAGCCAATTCCAGGCTACCACTGCTCCCAGATTTTCCGCCAGGAAACGTAAGGGTATATATGTACGGTTCTGAAATATGTAAGGGGGAGTATCAAACTTTTTGGTTTCCCCGTCCACTTTGGCGTAATTAGCACCTATGTAAAATTCTATGTATTTTCCCCGCACATCTATAGCAACTTTATTGAGGTTGCCGTCCCAGTATACTTGGCCTTGTAGAGATTCGTTCTCAATTATAAAACGAATCGGGACCATAGTTCTATTTTGAACTATTTGCGGGGGAGGGTCTGGATAATAAAGCTTACCGTTAATCCTTATACCAGGTTCTGTTTTTGCTAATAATGTGCCGGTAATCCCCAGCGTCAGCAGTAAAACCGCTAATAGTAATATTAAGTTTTTCCTTAAGCGCAAATTAACATCACCTTCCTTCAGGAAATTATATTAGTATTTCTGGACTTTTCTGCTATTTCCTTGAAGTAAAATATGGTAACAGATGTTATTAGCCCCCATTGCCAAGGCCACAACCATGATGAAACGTAGCGAATTTCAGCAACCTCAACAGCCCCCGTTAGGGGCATCCATCTTCCTTAATTGCGAAGAAAGTGAGCATTAGCAACCTTATTAGCTCCCCTTCGGTAATGTACCCGTAGGGTGTCTTTAGGTATGGTGTTCTTAAGGTATGTCACATGTTTTATCTAATTTATAAAACGGTTTTTGGGGAAGAGTGCTTCTAAATCCTCCAGGGGTATATGAACCATGTTCTCCTGATTAACTACAGCTACTATAGCCATTTCCTCCCCACTAAGCTCCTCATTGTAGAAACCGATAACACAGAATGTTGTCATAACCCCATTAATATACACAGTAAAAAGATCGCCTTTATTCAAGGTTACTCCCCCCAAATCTGACCATCTACCATAATCATACTTAACCGGGATCTAAAATCAAAGGGATGACCATCAAAAACAGCCAGGTCAGCCCTTTTCCCTGCAGATATGCTGCCCAGTTCATCATCCACACCTAGTATTTCGGCCGGCGATAAGGTAATTGCATGTAAAGCTGATTCTTCATCCAAACCTTCCCGTACCGCCAAAGCAGCACAAACCCGCAGATGCTCAATAGGTATTACCGGATGGTCTGTTATTAGAGCTATTTTGATTCCCATGCTAACTAGTAAGCCAGCATTTTTAAATGCAACTTCCTTCATTTCTACTTTGGAGCGATTAACTAATAGTGGTCCTAAAAATACTGGTACATTGCGTTTTTTCAGCTCATCAGCTACTAAAAAAGCCTCCGTGCCATGCTGAATAATCAGGTTAATATCGAACTCGTCTTTGATACGCAATGCTGTTAGTATATCATCAGCCCGGTGAACATGAAGCAATAACGGCATCTCTTTTTTTATTACTTTAACTAAAGCCTCCTGCCGGAAAAAATCTTGTATATCCTTTTTTTCCTTATCAACCAACTGAGAAGCACGATATAAGGCCTCTCTCAATATGCTGGCACTGGCCATCCGTGTACGGGGGCTCTTTTTTTGAGCACCGTAAACCCGCTTAGGGTTCTCCCCCAAAGCTGCTTTTAAACCCCACGGCTGCCGGTAAATCATATTATTCATAGAGCTCGCCAGGTGTTTTAAAAATACTGCCTGCCCGCCAATAATATTGGCACTGCCAGGCATACACATAGACCGGGTTACCCCCCCCTTCAGGGCATCGCCAAAAGCAAGATCAGCCAAGTTTATCCCATCTATAGCCCTTAATTGCGGGGTAAGAGGATCAGTGGTCTCGTTAACATCATCACCTTCAACCCGGTATATTTCTTCATCCAGCCCAATATGAGTATGGGCATCAATAAACCCTGGACACACATACTTACCACTAACATCTATCAAACGGCACTGGGCTGGTATAGAAATATCAGTGCCCACCTCTTTAATACGCTCGCCTTCTACCAAAATAACCCCGTTATCTATTATTCCATTTTCTCCCATGCTTAGAATTTTGCCACCCTTAATTGCAATCATATTTGCATCTCCTCCTACACCATTATTGTATGTTTAATAGCTGTTTGCAGTTCAAGCAATAAGCCCGGTATTATCTCCCTGTCAATTAATCGCTGTTTTAGTAGCCTGAACCAAAGCCTTAAATAACTGGTCAGAAGCATGGTCACGCATACATTCAGGATGCCACTGCACCCCAAGGATAAAGGGGGATTCAACACTCTCAATTGCTTCTATTATACCATCTGGAGCCAAAGCACTAACTACCATACCTCGTCCCAATCTTTCTACTGCCTGGTGATGGAAACTATTAACCCTAATCTCAGGTTCTAATATTTGGGCTAAGCGGGTTCCTGGCTGAACCACGATATCATGAAAAGGGTAATTACGTGGAGCTTGTTGTTCATGGGGCAAGGGGGAAGAAATATCCTGCATTATGGTTCCTCCAGCAGCCACATTTAAAACTTGACATCCCCGGCATATTCCTAAAGCTGGCAATTTTCTTTCTAAAACTTTTTCTGCAAGTTTTAATTCAAAAAAATCCCGTCGGGGGTTGATTTCCCCTAGTCCCTTTTGGGGTAATGCACCCCAATAGAAGGGATCAACATCCCCCCCACCCGGAAACAAATAACCATTACACAACTTAAGGTATTCTTCCAGAATATCCATGTCTTCCACCGGTGGCAATAATATAGCCGTGGCCCCTGCTCGAAGCAAAGCATCCACATAAAATTCCCGTAGGCAGTACTCGGCCTCTTCCAAATTATAGTTACTACTAATCCCAATTATGGGTTTCAAATTATCTCCTCCTAATAATAAATCCTTTTTAAATGTATGCTTATCCGGACTATAAAGACCCTATTATTCCATGCAAAAAAGTGCGCAGCAGGGGGACAGCCACCTCCTGCAATAAAAAAAAATAAGGGTTGGGTTGTCCCAATCCTTATTTAATAATTTGTATTTACTCGTTTCTGTTGGTTATTCGTTTGTTATGTAATTACAATTCTTCCAAACCTAAACTGATTTGCATTGCTTTATTAGCCTTTTGCATGGTTTCTTCACTTAAAACAGCAATACGTTGTTTTAATCGGCTCTTATCAATGGTACGGATTTGCTCTCCCAGGATAACAGAATCCTTTTCCAAACCATAAGTTTTAGCGTCAATTTCTACATGGGTAGGCAACTTCGCCTTATTAATCTGAGAAGTTATAGCTAATACAATGGTAGTAGGACTATACTGGTTACCAACATCATTTTGCACTACCAGTACCGGTCGGACACCTCCTTGTTCCGAACCTACTACCGGGTTTAGTTGGGCAAAATAAATTTCACCACGTTTGATCATGCAAGCAATCACTCCAACAGTTTTTCTATACAGTTAGTTAAGGCTTCTTCCTCTATGCCTGAATTTTCTGTGGCTATGTTTAAGTTAATTTCAGCCATTTCCAGGTAACCTTTTTTCATCTGTTCTATAATTAATTTCTTTTTTCTCTCCCTTAAATAAAACCTAATTGCTTCTCTAAAAATTTCGCTCCGATTTTTACACTCAACAAATTTTATATCATCAACTTCGCCTAAAAGATTTTCCGGAATCGTTATTATAATTCTTTTTGAAGATGGCAAAATCGAGCACCTCCACCAATCAATATACCCGCCACTAAATTTATTATATTAGTCAACGAGAGTGCTCGCAAATCCAATAATTACAATAACTTAATATTAAGGCTGCCATTTACGAAAACTCGGGGTACTCTTGAACCTAATGCTGCTACTATCTCATAATTAATTGTTCCTATCAACTCGGCTAAATCATCAGCTGTAATGCCATCTTCAGGCCTGCCAAAAAGAATTACCTCTTCTCCTTCTCCAATTTCCCCTAACTCGCTGACATCAAACATGCACATATCCATGCAAACATTTCCTACTAAAGGAACACGTTTTCCTTTTATAACTGCCTGAGCACGGTTAGAAAAAAGTCTGCTATAGCCATCAGCATAGCCTATTGGTATGGTTGCCACTCGAGATTCCTGCTGACAACAGTAGGTCCTGCCATAGCTTATACTATACCCAGCGGGCAGGGTTTTAATATAAGCAACCCGGCTTTTTAAAGTCATAGCCGGTATAATATCCAGGTTTTTACGGCTAATTTCGGCTGAAGGATAAAGACCGTATAGAATAATTCCCGCTCTAACCATATCAAAATGTGCTTCGGGAAAGTTTATTAGAGCGGCACTGTTAGAACAATGCTTCAAAGGAATATATAACCCTCTTTTTTCTAGTTTGCCCACTAGTTCTTTAAAAATTTGTATCTGTTCCTGCGTAAAACTGCTATTGGTTACATCTGCCTCAGCAAAATGGGTAAAGATTCCTTCAATCTGAACTTTAGGAAAAGCAGCTATAGTCATAATTGTTTCCAGGGTTTTCTCATTGGGAAGAAAACCAATCCTACCCATACCCGTATCTATTTTGATGTGAAGTTTGACCTCATGATTAAGTTTAACAGCAGCCTTGGACATAGCCTCTGCTGTTTCTATAGTAAATATACAAGGTCTTATGTCATTAGCTACTACCTCTTCTGCATCAGATTTTGGAATATAACCTAATACCAGGATGGGAATATCTTTTATAACTTTTTTTAAAGCAATAGCTTCGTCTAGACTGGCTACACCAAAAAAATCTACCTTTTGCTGACGGCAAATTTCGCTAACCTCAAGCATACCATGCCCATATGCATTAGCCTTCACCATGGCCATAACCTTAGCATTGCCTGCTGCCTTTTGAATAACTTTTAAATTATGTTTTATAGCTGCTAAATCTATTTCTGCCCATGTTGGCCTATGATTATCCATTAGTTATCTCCAATATCTTTATAAAATTTTCTAAGAAAATATTACCATTAAGTTAATATTTGCTGTTTCACTGCCACAATTTATGGAATCTACCCAATCATGGCCATAACTGCTGTGCCAATTTTCTATTTATTATAATAAATATGCATAAGATTAAATAATTAAACACGAAACCATCTTCTAAAATTCAAACTGTTTAATTACTTCCGGCAAACTGGCAATAAGATCCCCCGCTATTAATCCACGTTCACCTTTGGACTCTGCTGCGAAATCACCGGCCAGACCATGGAGATAAACCCCGGCCCAGGCTGCTTCCTGGGGTTTCAGGCCCTGGGCTATTAGCCCTGCAATTATGCCACAAAGGACATCTCCACTTCCTGCTGTAGCCATGCCGGGATTGCCGCTTATATTAATAAAGGCCTCGCCGGAAGGATTAGCAATAACAGTTTTATTTCCCTTCAAGACCAGGGTAACTCCCCATTCTTGAGCAAATTTACGCGTCGTTTCCAAGCGATTGGACTGAATTTCTTCATTACTCATACCACAAAGACGTCCCATTTCACCCGGATGAGGAGTGAGGACAATGGGAATTTGCCTATCCTTTAATATCTCTATTTCCTCAGATAGAGCATTCAACCCATCTGCATCAATAACAACTGGCACCCCAGCTCTTTCCAATACATAACGGATTATAGCCGCCGCTTCCGGATAGCGAGACATTCCCGGACCGATAGCACAAACGGAAACGGTTCCTAATAAATTTTCCATAGCTGGAAGGGCCTCCAGAGCAATAGTTGATTGCCCCGTTTCTGCTAACGGAGCTGTCATTACCTCCATAAGGCTGGAATCTACTATTCCTGCTAATGATTCAGGAACTGCAGCAGTAACCAAACCTGCTCCAGTACGAAGAGCTGCCAAAGAGGCCATCATTACCGCTCCTACCATTCCGGGCGAACCGCCAATAACTAAAACATGCCCATATGTACCCTTGTGTGACTCAGCTTTTCGTGGGCCGAACAAGCTTTTAACCATCTGCTCATCCATCAAATTTGTCTTTAGGCTGGCGGCAGTAAGCAGTTCTTTAGGTATGGATATGTCTGCTACACTTAAGGTTCCCACATAATCTTTTCCTGGTTCTAATATCAGCCCAATTTTAGGAAGAGCAAAAGTTACCGTATGAGTGGCTTTTATAGCTAACCCATGGACGTGGCCGGTATCCGCTTCCACTCCGGAAGGAATATCAACTGCTACTACCGGAACCCGGCACCAGTTTACCATCTTAACGATTCGGGAATGGAATTCGTTAAGACTGCCCTTAAAACCTATACCATACAAAGCATCGATAATCAAATCAGCATTTATTAAAAAAGGTAACAAGCGATCCAGGTCTTCATCACTTACTAAAGTTTCAATTGCAGCCCCCATTCGCAACAAAATATTATAGTTTAGACGACTATCGGGAGTAAGCTCACTTTCCTGCCCGGTGATAAAAACCTTTACCTTAGCATCTGAATTCATTAGATGTCGGGCTATTACCAGCCCATCTCCTCCGTTGTTACCTTTTCCCGCCAGAATAATTATACTCTTGTTTTTACTCCCTCCCAGAATATCTTCAACAACTTCCAGGGTACGCAGGCCGGCATTTTCCATTAACACAATACTCGGAATACCAAAATCACTACTAGCTTTACGGTCGATTGCTTTCATTTCATCAGCCTTTAATAACTTCATTATTTCACCCCTTTTTTGCAATAGCAGTTGCTATAGCCTGCTCCCTTGAATGGGAAAGGCTAATTTTTATATCTTTTATGCCCTCTGCCCGGCACCGATTAAGGGCCTCGCCATGAAGGTTGACCAAAGGCCTGCCATCATCACCACGGAGTATTTCTAGGTCGCAAAAACGTACTCCGCGAGCTAAGGCTGGGTGCAGCTTGCGCAGCGCTTCTTTAGCTGCAAAACGAACTGCCAGTGATGGATAAGGATTAGCTTTCTGCATGCAATACGCAATTTCCTTACTGGTAAAAACACGGCCAAGGAAACGCGGGGTTCTCTCTACCGCAGTTTTCACCCTTGCTATTTCTATTATATCAATCCCAATAAGCATAGAGTCCCCCTTAGCTAGTTTCTAATAATTATAACCTAATAACAATACCCTGAAACCATTATGATTCCAGGGTAAAACAGTAAAACCTATGCATTTGAATTAGATACCATACTCAGTTCCTTTTTTTCATTCTCATTTAGTATTTTATTCATATCTAACAATATTAACAAGCGGTCGCCAAGCTTGCCTACACCTGTCAGATATTCAGCTGATATACCGCCTATTACTGCTGGAGGCGGTTCAATCTCACTATTGGCCAGGCGTAATACTTCACTTACCTCATCAACAATTATTCCTACTTTCTGCCCATCAACCTCTACCACTATACTCCTTGTATCACTGGTAATTTCCGAGGCTCCCATAGAAAACCTTTTTTTCAAATCAATAATGGGTATTATATTACCTCGAAGGTTAATTATTCCTTCTACAAAATCAGGTGCCTGCGGTAACCGAGTAGGGCGGGTCATATTAATAATCTCTTGCACCTGTATGATGGGTATACCGTATTCGCAAATTATGTCACCCTGTTTTAACAAAAAAACGACCAGTTGTACTTCATCGGCCATATTATTTTCCCCCTTATAACCAGAAATCCAGCCTTTAGGTATATATTCATTAATAAGCTTGCCAAATCCTTGTTTTGCTGAAAATTTCTTGGGGGGAAATTTAGTTAGGTCACCGAAATTATTCTTCCTTATTTAATCATACCCATAGCCCGATAGGTATTCTCATCTACCACTCCAGTAGGTTGGAGATTATGCCATACCTGAAAATACTTTACTGCTAATTCAGTCATATTACCAAAGCGTCCATCTGCTTTATCCAATTCAATTCCCAATTCTTTTAGGCGACTTTGCACATAAACTACCTTCTGTCCTGAGGAACCTTTTTTAAGCTCCACCGGCTGGAGATTTTCAGGAAACATCTTACCATTATCTACAATCCTAACTGTAGTTCCCAAAGGTATTATGGGATAAAGTTTTTCTACATCATGATTAAACATACGAATACAACCATGAGAAGCATAGCTGCCTATAGAGTTGGGTTTATTAGTACCATGAATTCCATATATACCCCAGGGCACATTTAAACCCATCCAGCGTGTGCCGAAGCCATTCCCCCAGCCTACTCCTTTGTGTACTATAGTCCATTCACCTATTGGAGTCGGGGTTTGGGGTTTGCCCACTGCTACCGGATATCTTACGATTTCCTTACCATTCTGGTAAACTACTAAAATACGGGTACGAACGTCAATTACAATTTCCTTTCTTTCCTTATCTTTTTGTTCTTCACTAATACAGGGTTCAGCAGGGTCGACTTCCATAAGTGCTTTCCACACTTCCGGTGTAACAACACCATCATCTTTCATATTATGAGCTACTTGAAAGAGCTTTACGCAGTAGCTGGTATAAGCATTAAAGCAGCCATCAGGTTCTATATCATATCCAAGTTCACGTAAGCGTGCCTGTAACAACCAAACAGCTTCACCGACCAGATTAGGCTGCTGCAAGTAAAGTGTAGGAAAGTTAAGATGATCAATACGTGGTGGGGAAAGGTTTTCTGTACTTACTGGGGCAGCAAGCAAAGGTGCTGCAAATATGGATAAAATAAGAATAATAACTAGAACTAATACAATTGCTTTACGCAATTTTACTACCTCCCGGTATGCATTTTAAATCTAGTTTGCCCCACAAAAATAATTTGAATAACTAGATTTTAAATAGACACAGTATCTATTTCCCTACTCATCTTGCAAGGCTTCTTGGGCATAGCGTAAAGCAGTGGGAGTTATGGCGCAGCCTCCTGCTGCTGTTTCCCTTAAATCAACTGCCATCAACTTACCAACACGGTACATAGCCTCTACCACTTCATCAAAAGGTATATAGCTTTTGATTCCCGCCAGAGCCATATCAGCACTAGCCAGAGCAGTAGCCACAGTCGTGCCATTGCGTTTAGAACAGGGTACTTCCACCAGACCAGCCACCGGATCACAGACTAGTCCCAGCAGGCCTTTTAAAGCTATGGCGGCTGCACCCAGGCTACTTTCAGGGCTACCCCCGGCCAGGTAAACAGCAGCAGCTGCCGCCATGGCAGCAGCTGATCCACACTCGGCCTGACAACCTCCTTCAGCCCCAGACAAAGTAGCATTAGTTGCGATAATCTTACCTACTGCTCCGGCAACAAAGAGAGCCTTAATCCCCTCTTCCTGGGTATAACCCTTATCCTCCTTAAGAGCCACAATAATACCAGGCAGAATACCGCTGGCACCAGCTGTAGGTGCAGCTACAATCTTACCCATAGCAGCGTTAAATTCACTGACAGCTAAAGCATAAGCCATAGCCTTAAGCATGGTTTTTCCACAAAAGTTTTCCTGTTCCAAGCGCAGCTTAAGGCGATTGGCATTACCGCCGACTAGCCCGCCCACTGATTTCAGGTCAGGATTTAGACCTTTTATTATTGCCTCCTGCATTACCTGAAAATTGCTCTGCATTAAATCCCATATCTCCTGGCGGGTTGATCCGCTCTCTTCCATTTCACAGCGAACCATTAGTTCGTATATATCAATCTCATGCTGCTGGCAGAGACTTATTAACTCATTCCCATTGCGAAACTGATACATGACTGTCCTCCTTTGGCTGCTATCAGGCAGGATCTATAAACATAACTTCCTTTACTACTTTTAAAGCTTTTATTTCATCGAGCAACTGCACGGGGGCTTTATGATCGCATTCTATTACCATGGATGCATCGCTGCCGCGGGAGGTCCGAAAAACTTTAAGAAATGCTATATTAATGTCATACTGAGATACTATCTCAGTCACCCGGGCCACTACCCCAGGTTGATCCCGATGGCGGGTTATAATGGTAGGGTACTCACCGCTGAACTCTATTTCCATGCCATTTATAGAGGAAACCAGAACCTTTCCGCCGCCTATCGATGAGCCTAGCATTTCACGTATTCTTCCATCAGCTGTCTGCATGGTAATTTTAACACTATTAGGGTGAACATCCCCTAAATCAGCCGTATGAAAGTTATATTCCAGACCGGCCTGAGCGGCATAATTAAACGACTCTTTTATACGCTCATCATCGGGACCCATACCCATAATCCCCCCAAGCAAGGCTTTGCCTGTACCATGACCTTTCCAGGTACGGGCAAAAGAACCATGCAGGAAAAAATCTACCTTAACCGGCTCTTCACCACATATCCGCCGGGCTATATACCCCAGGCGCGCAGCACCAGCAGTATGTGAACTTGAAGGTCCCACCATAACTGGTCCAATAATCTGAAAAACGCCAACTGACGTCCTAATCACCTCAATAAAATATTT